>Ga0316229_1000077_pt1 | contig 137189 bp, 117 predicted proteins | sample TBH18023metaG_FD_206011 | JGI IMG/M metagenome (GOLD analysis project Ga0316229, IMG submission 206011) | Freshwater microbial communities from Trout Bog Lake, Wisconsin, USA - TBH18023 | ecosystem: Environmental > Aquatic > Freshwater > Lake > Hypolimnion/Profundal zone | place: USA... | reverse complement strand
TGACCATTTGGGTCTGCTGGGGTGGATTCCTGGCCCTGAAAGCACACTCAGATCGACCGTGAGGGGTAGGTCATCGAGCAAATCTGTGCCCGAGCGCCCGGATTCATCAGAACCTCACGGATCCAGGTACTATTATCAACACATAGGTCCACTATTATTCATTGTGCCTTCGATCACATCCCCTGGAACCTCCGGCCCGTTTTCTGTGGACGCATCTGGGACCCTCGGTTAGCTTGAGGCTGTCCATGCACAGCACAAAATGTACACACCTTGTTTACACCTCGTTCCGGCAAAAGAGTGCCAGGGCTTGGTTCCACCGGCATTCCCGGCCCTGATCTGTGGAAACCTCCTCGTCCGATGGCGGTTCAGAAAACGCTCCCCCGGCCTGAACCGCCCCAATCGCTTAGCAAGCCCATTTCCCTCCCCCCCACCACCCCGAAAGGGGTCTCTCCTACCGGAGTAGCAACATGAAGAAGATCTCCCTCGTCGCGCTGGCCCTTTGTGCTGGCGTTCCGCTGTTGGCCGACGGACCCACGGTCCAGGTCTACGGCATCCTCGACACCGGCGTCGCCCACGTGGAACGCTCCCAGAGCTTCAGCAGCGACTTCGTGGTGGGCACCAATCCCTTCACGCAGGCTGGCAGGGTCACGGGCGCCACGGGCATGTTCGACGGCGGCCTGTCCCAGACCCGCTTCGGCATCAAGGCCAGCACCGACCTGGTGGACGGCTGGAAGGCCGTCGCCACCCTCGAGTCGGCCATCATGACCTCCTCGGGCCGGATCGGCAACTGCGCCGAGAGCCTCGCCGAGAATGGTGGCAAGAGCGTGGCCGCCGCCTCCGCCATCAGCGGCCAGCTCTTTGCCCGCGGCGCCTTCGTCGGCGTGACCAACCCCACCTACGGCAGCCTGACCTTCGGCCGCCAGCAGAACCTGATGTTCGACATCATGATCCCCTTCGATGCCAACGGCATGGCCCAGCTCTTCACGCCCATCGGCTTCTCCGGCGCCTTCCTGGGCGGTGGCGTCACCGAGAACTCCCGCGTGGACAGCTCCGTCAAGTACCGGGTCAAGATCCAGGACTTCACCGTGTCCGCCCTGACCAAGGTCTCGGGCACCAAGGGCCCCGACACCACGGCGGCCACCGCCTGCAATGAAGCCACCGTGGAATACAGCCATGGAGCCTTCGGTGCCTACGTGGGCTACCAGGTGCTGAACAACGGCATCACCTATGCCGCCAATGCCAATGGCAGCGTCGTCACGGTCACCACCCCCACCGGCACCGCCACGGTCGCCTCGCAGGGCACCATCAAGGCCACGGTGTACAACACCACCAACGTCAATGCGGGCGCCAAGTACAATTTCGGCTCCGTGCTCGTCTCCCTCGGCTACCAGCAGATCAAGTTCGAGGATCCCGCCGCCGGTGATGCCGCCTATTTCAGCGGCCTCGCGGCCGGCAGCCAGTACGCCTATGGCCAGCAGATCGCCAGCTACACGGTCACTGCCATCGGCCCCAACGACAAGAAGCAGACCCTCACCAGCCTGACCGCCGCCTGGGATGTCACTTCGAAGTTCAAGCTGTCCGGGGGCATCTACAGCGTCAAGATCGACGACTACTCCGTGAACGCCCCCACCAGCGCCAAGGGTTCGTCCACCAATCGGTACGTGTCCCTGATCGCGGACTACGCGGTCACCAAGGCCTTCGACATCTATGCCGGCGAGATGAACGTCGCGGCTTCCGGCAACGCCGTCAATGCGGCGAACGGCTGGTACCCCGGCGGCGATGACACCACCAAGAACAACGTCCTCGGTGTCGGCCTGCGCTACAAGTTCTAGTTCCGGCCAGAACCACCCCGCAAGCCAAGACCCAAGAAGGCCCGCCACCCGGCGGGCCTTCTTGGCTTCCGCCCCTGCGATCCGCCAGTGGGGGAAGGAATGGACCATGGCCTTCGGCGGCTGGGCGCTCCCCAGGCGCTACTTCACCGGGGAAGCTTCCCCGGCACCCGGCGCCAGCCCGGCCTCACCCTGCTCCGTTGGGACCGGGTTCGGCGCGAAGAACTGGAACATCACCGGCACCAGGAACAGCGACAGGAGAGTGGAGGAAGTGAGGCCGCCGACGACGGCCAGGGCCAGGGGCTGGTTGGATTCCGTGCCGTGTTCAAGGCCGAGGGCCGTGGGGACCAGGCCTATGATCGTGGCGAGACTGGTCATGGCGATGGGCACGAAACGGCTTCGGGCGGCTCCCAGGATCGCGGTGACCTTGTCGTCGCCCTCCTGGAGGCGGCGGTTGGCATCGTCCACCATGAGGATGCCGTTGCTCACGGCGATGCCGATCACCATCAGCACACCCATCAGGGCGGTGATGGAAAAGCCCTGGCCCGCGGCCATGAGCGCCATGACGATGCCCACGAGGGTGACGGGAACGGTGAACAGCATCACGAAGGGCAGCCGCAGGGACTTGAACTGGGTGGCCATGATCATGAAGATCACCATGACCGCCAGGCCCAGGGCCAGACCGAGACCGGAGAAGGTCTTGCGCATGAGCTGGACCTGGCCCACGAAGCTCCAATTGAGGCCTTGGGTGAGGGGATCCGAACCCAGGCGGCGCTCCAGCTCCGATGCGGCGCTGCCGATATCCCGCCCCTGGGTCTGGAGGAGCAGGTAGCCCGCCCGCTCCAGGGCGTTCCGCTCCACCATCACGGGGCCAGAACTGCGGGTCAGGCGGCTGTAGGCCCCCATCGTGACCGTCCGCCCATTCGCATCCGGACGCAGCGGCACCTGCATGAGGGCCTCGGGATCCTGGATGTCCTTATAGGCGGTGACCACATAGTAGGACTGGCCGTTCTTCCCATCCACCCATACCCCAGGGGTATTGATATTGCCGTAGGTGGAATCCAGGGTCGCCTGGGCCGCCATGCGGGAGTCGACCCCGACGGCGGCCGCCTCCTCGCGATTGGTGTCCACCTGCACTTCCGGATAGTCAGTCTGGAGCGAGATGTACGGATCCACCATTCCGGGAACCTTGCAGGCCACGGCAGCCGCCTTCTCAAGGCTGGCGCGGAGTGCCCTCAGGTCCTCGCCCCGGATCTCCACGACGATGGGGGCCAGGTAGCCGTTTGAGAAGACGCTGGCCACCAGTTCACCGGGCCACTGCAGGAACTCGACTCCAGGGAAGTGCTGATGCAGGATCTCCCGGGCACGGTCGGCGATCTCTCGCTGGCTCGCCTTCCGGTGTTCCGGGGCCACCAGGGCGAGCCGGATGAAGCCCATGTGAGGGCCGGCATTGGGGCTGTTCATGGCGCTCCGGGCCTGGCCCGGCATGCCCACATTGGTCAGGACCAGATCCACATCCTTCCCCAGCTCCGCCTTGAGCGTGCGGGCCATGGCCTCGACCGCGGCCGAGGAATCCTGGAGGGAGATGCCCGGAGCCATGCGGACGTAGATCCGCTCCATGCTTTCATCGATCTCCGGGAAGAAGGTGCTGGGCAGGCGCGTGGCCACCAGGACGCTGAAGGACACCAGCACCACCGAGGCTCCCACCACCAGCCAGCGGTAGCCGAGGACCCTGGCGAGCGTGGCCGCGTAGGCATCGGCCACGCCGGAAATGAGCCGCTCCAGCCAGGCGGCCACGGGCCCCTGCCGGGGATGCTGAAGCAGGTAGCGGCAGGCCACCGGGGTCACGGCCATGCTGACGAAGTAGGAGCCGACCATGGAGACCGCCACCGTCAGGGCCAGGGGGGCGAACAGCTTCCGGGCCAGCCCCTCCAGGAGCAGAACCGGCAGCAGCACCGCGGTGGTGGTGATCGTGGAGGCCAGGACCGGCAGGGCCACCGCGTTGGCTCCCGCCAAGGCCGCGTTGTAGGGATCCATCCCCTGCTTCTGGTGGCGGTGGATGGATTCCAGGATCACCACGGCGTCATCCACCAGGCGCCCCATGGCCAGGGTGAGTCCCCCCAGGGTGAAGGCGTTGAGAGTCTGACCCGCGGCATAGAGCACGATGAGCGTGATGGCGAAGGAGAGCGGGATGGCCACGGACACGATGAGGGTCCCGCGCACATTCTGCAGGAAGAGCAGGATCACCAGGGCGATCAGCACGAGGGCCCGGAGGATTTCCTTGTTGAGTCCGTGATAGCTGGACCGGACGAAGGTGGACTGATCGAAGATGGGCACGACCTTCAGGCCCGGTGGCAGGTTGGTGAGCCTCTGGAGGGCAGCTGACACCGAGTCCACGATGTCGAGGGTGTTGCCATCCGGCGTGCGCAGCACGTTGAGGTAGACCGCGTTCTGGCCGTTGACGCTCACGGCCTGAGTGGAGGGCGCGCCCCCATCCACCACCTTCGCCACGTCCCGGATGAGCACGGGCCGTCCCAGGATGGTCTTGACCGCTGCGTCACCGATGGCTTCCACACGGTTCGGAACGGCATTGGTGTACACGTTCGCATCGAACCTGGGTGAGATGAACTCGCCCGAAGGCAGCAGAGCATTGGCCCGGTGCACCGCCTCGGCGACATCGGCGGAAGAGACGCCGCGAGCCTGGGAGGCCACGGGGTCCACCACCACGTTGATCTGGCGCACGGTCCCGCCATTCACCGAGGCGCTGGCCACGCCGGAGATGCCTTCCAGCATGGGCTCGATGTTGTTGAGGGCGTAGTCGTAGAGCTGGGGCCCCGTGAGACCGCCCCCGAAAATGGCCACCTGGATCACCGGCGCGTTGGAAGGATCGAACTGCAGGACGAAGGGCGGGAGCACCCCCAGGGACTTCGGCACCGCCGCCATGGCGAAGGCGACCTGCTGCTGCACGAGGGTCTGGGCCGCGTCCAGATTCGTGCCCCACTTGAACCAGACGTAGACGACGCTGAGGCCGTTCCTCGACTGGCTCTGGACATGGTCCACACCCGGGGTGGAGCTGACGTACTTCTCCACGCGCCAGGTGATGGTCTTCTCGACCTCGGTGGGCCCCAGGCCCGGCACCTGCGTGCCCACCACTAGGACCGGCGGCGTGAGCTCCGGAAAGGTGTCCACGCTCATTCGGGGCACCACCACCGCCGCGAAGACCACCAGGGCGATGGCGATCATGAGGATGGCGATGGGATTCCGAAGGAATAGGCGCGTCATCGGTGAGCTCCGGACCGGCTCCCCGGGGTGGGTTCTTAGCCCGGGACCTTATCGTGCACGTGCGGAAGCACCAGGACCGGACAGTGCGCCCGACGGAGAAGGGCGGCGGCCACGCTGGATTGGAGGAAGCGATCCAGGCCCTCCCGGCTATGGCTCGCGATGATGATGAGATCGAAACCTTCCTTCTCCGCCAGGCTGGCGACTTCTTCCTCGACCACTCCAAAGGCCATGCGGCCGCGGGCCCCGATTCCATCCGCGGCCAGTATCTTCAGGAGCCCCACCATGACCTTGGCCGTCCGCCAGTGTTTCAGTTCCAGTGAATGTTCGAAGGAAAGGTCAAGTAGAGCCGGCCCATGGTAGCCCGGGGTCTCGAAGACATGGATCAGGTCCACCTCGGCCCGGAAGGCCACGGCCACCTGGCGGACCAGATTCATCACAGGATCGGTGAGCACATCCAGATCAATGGGAACCAGGATTTTTCGGATGGGCTTCATGGGTGCTCCTCTGTGGCGCGCTGCTTACGAGGACTTGGGTCCAAGCTGCCAGCGGTCGAGGGTTTGATCCCAGGGCCCAGGCTCTATGCCATCTGGCGCCCGAGCCCAATATAGTGATGTTGTGCCCAACGGGCGGCTGGACCTTGCAACTCCCGGGCCGGAAGGGATCTTCCTGAAAACTCCCATGGTGTTCAGGACCCGGAACGGACGGCCCGGGGCAGGTGCTCCTGGTCTGGTGGGATTTTCTCCCTTGGCCCCTGGGAATTTTTCCCTGGATGGGACCGGGGGCCCTCCGGATCCGTCAAGGGTGGCGGATGGATCAGCCTTGGCGCATTTATTGATAGCCCTCCTGTATCCATGAAAGGCCAGTGATGACACTCAGCCCAGACGAGTCTGTGATCCCATCCAAGACTCCCCGAGGCCTGCCGCTTCCCTGGCTCATTGTGGGCGGGACGGCGGGGATCGTCCTCGCTGGAACCTTGCTGGCGGTGCGGGCCACCCATCGCCAGAACACGGTCGCCCTGTCCCAGGCGCCCAAGCGGGTGGGCACCCTGGTCGTCAAGAATGCCATCTACCGGATCCAGCATCGCTATGTGGGGACGCTGCTGGCCTGGGATGAGTCCAAACTGGGGCCCCAATTCATTTCTGGCTATGTTACGGACGTGCGGGTCCGTCCGGGCGCGGTCGTGAAGAAGGGGGAGGTGCTGGCCATCATCGAGCCAGAACGCGCCCAGGCCCAGAAAACCGCGTCCGCGGCCCAGGCCCAGGCCATCCAAGCCAAGCTCTCCGCCCTGGCCAAGGAGTCCGAACGTATCCAGGGGCTGCGGAAGAAGGGGATCGTCAGCGAGAACGAAGCCGAGAACAAGCTGGCCGAGGTCTTGAGCGAAAAAGCCCGGTTGGAGGCGGCCAAGGCCCAGACGGCCAGCACCGATGTGGAATTCCAGGACACGGTTCAGCGGGCCCCCTTCGATGGGGAGGTCTCTGAACGCTACCTGGATCCAGGGGCCTTCGTCCGCCCAGGCAGCTTCATCCTCGCCGTGGTCAACCGCACCCGGATCCGCTGTGCCGCGGATGCACCAGAAGGAGACCACCCGTACTTGACGGTGGGCAGACCGGTCCAGCTGGGGCTCCTGGCCGACGGCCGCCAAATGGTAGCAAGAATCTCCCGGGTCTCCCCCGCGGCCGATCCCTCCACCCGGACCATCCACTTTGAACTGGATCTGGATAACAAGGACCGTTCCCTGCCCACGGGGACGACCGCGGAGATGTTGATTCTCGAATCCGGGGGCCGCAATGTCATCCAGCTCCCCAGCGCCGCCGCCCAGGTCGAAGGCAAGCGGGCGATCGTGTTCGTGGTGGACGGCGACCGGGTGCACAAGAAGGTGCTGCAGTTCCTGGGGGAACGGGACGGGCAGCTGTACCTCTCCCCGGATATTCCCGAAGGCACCCAGATCGTTCTGGATGGACGTGCTCAGCTGGAAGACGGCGATCGCATTGAGGCCAGCCCTGCCCGGTCCACCACGCCCGACTCCGGAGCCAAGCCTTGACCCGCCTCTCCCTCAGGAATCCCATTGCGATCCTCATGATCTCGATCGCCCTGATTGTCTTCGCGGCTGTGGTCGTGCCCCGCCTGAGCGTCGATACCTTTCCGGAACTGACCCCGCCGGTGCTCGTGGTGGGCACCCAGGCCCCCGGCCTGGGGCCCAAGGATGTCGAGAAGACGATCACCTGGCGGGTGGAGAAGTACGTGAGCGCCACCCCGGGTGTGGACCACGTCCAGAGTCAGTCCCGCAACGGCCTGAGTGTCGTCTACGTCTGGTTCAAGTGGGGCACGGACCTCAATGCGGCCCAGACCCTTGCCCAGCAGCAGGTGACCTTCGCCATGGCCGCCGTGCCCAAGTCCCTGGGAGTCCTGCCGCCCTTTGTCCTGCAATACGACCCCTCGAATGCACCAGTGGTGCAGGTGGCGGTCTTCGGCGGCGGCTTCACGGGCCCACAGCTCTACGACTACGCCCTCAACAACATCGAGCCGATCCTGGAAGGCATCCCCGGCGTGGCCAGTGCGGCGGTGAACGGCGGCACAGTCCGCCAGATCAACGTGGTGGTTGATCCGAAGAAGGCCCAGAGCCGCGGCCTCTCCACCCGGGAGGTGGCCGAAGCGGTGCAGCAGGCCAATGCCCTGCTGCCCTCGGGCGAGTTCATCTCCCCCGACTTCGATGCCAACGTCTACACCAATGCCATCCCGTCCAAGGTGGAAACCATCGGCGAAGCGGCAGTCAAAGTGGTGGACGGCAGGCCGGTGCTCATCAAGGATGTGGCCCAGGTGCAGGACTCCGGCGCTCCGGCCACCCAGCAGGTCAACGTGAACGGGCAGAACGGGGTGTACTTGAATGTGCTGCGCACGCCGGGCGGCAACACGCTGCAAATCGTGGACGCGGTCAAGGCGGCCGTGGGCCGGCTGAGCAACCTACCGCCAGGGCTCCGGGTGGAGCCCATCTTCGACCAGTCCACCTTCGTCCGCACGAGCTATCACGGCCTCAAGAAGGAGATCCTCCAGGCCCTGGTGCTGATCGCCCTGGTGATCCTGCTCTTCCTCCAGAGCCTCCGTGGCACGCTCATCGTCTCGGTGGCCATCCCCCTGTCCTTCGCCATCACCCTCATCGTGCTGTATGCCACGGGCTCCACCCTCAATGCCTTCACCTTGGGGGGCCTGACCCTGGCCATGGGACGCCTGGTGGACGACGCCGTCGTGGTCCTGGAATCCATCCACCGGCACCAGAAGGAGGGCATGGATCCCTATCATGCCGCGCTCAACGGTGCCAATGCCGTGGCCTTGCCAGTGCTGGCCTCCACCGTGACGACCATCGCCGTGCTCCTGCCCGTGGTCCTGCTGGAGGGCCTGGCCAAGAAGCTGTTCGCGCCTCTGGCCCTGACGGTCACGGTATCCATGATCGCGTCCTACTTCGTCAGCATGGCGGTCACGCCCGTCGCCTGCCGGTACCTGCTGAAGCATGTCCATCCCGGCCCCCTGGCGAGCTGGTTCGAGAAGGCCATCTCCCGCACGGCGGATGGCTATGCCTCGGCGCTCTCCAGGGTCATCGGCTATCGGAAGTTGATCATGGGGACCTCGGCGGTACTGGTCCTGTTCAGCGTGATCCTCGCGGGCCGCCTTCCCAGCACGTTCTTTCCCGAGATCGATGAGGGCATGGAGACGATCTATGTGAGGCTGGCCCCCGGCACCTCCCTCAAGGATTCGGCCCGGCGCATCAACGAAATGGGGGCCCTGCTGAAGAAGGAGCTGGGGGACCAGGTGGAACTCGTGCTCACCAACGTCGGCATGCCTGGCCAGGCCCGGAGCGCCATGAGCAGTCCCAACGCCGGGCCGAACACCGGGTTCATCTCCCTGGCCCTCTCCGACGTGGAGAAGCGGAAGTACAGCCAGCGCGAACTGGCAGATCAGTCCCGGGAGATCCTCCGGAAGCACTTCCCGGGTGTGGAGTACCTGCAGGCGCCAGGCGGACTCGTGGCCAGTGTGTTCTCCAATGGCTACCTGAGCCCCGTGGTGGTGGAAGTCCGAAACGAGAACCTGAACCAGCTCCGGGACCAGCTGCAGGCGGTGGGGGAAGTGGCTCGCGGGGTGCCCGGCCTGGTGGACATGTACCCCTCCCTGCAGGTGGACTACCCGGAAGTTCATGTGGAGACCAACCGACAGGAGGCTGCACAGGTGGGCGTCAACTCCCGCCTCGCGGCCCAGGAGACCCTGGAGTCCACCTACGGCAACATCAATACGCCCAGCGTCTGGGTCGATGGCAACAATGGCCAGTCCTACTATGTGGTGACGTCCTACAAGGATATCCATGACCCCTCGGCCCTCATGGAAGTCCCCTTGCGCATGGATGGATCGGGCAAGACCGTGACGCTCGGGGCCTACAGCCAGGCCAGGCGGGCGGTGGGTCCGGTCATGGTCGAGCGCAATGCCATGGAGCGGGCCGGCTCGCAGCTGATGCAGACCGAGGGGCGGGATATCGGCAGTGCCACCTCGGAGCTGGAAAGGAGACTGCATGCCGACCCCCGCACCGAAAAACTGAAATGGAATTTCGTCGGGGAAGTCGCCCTCATGCGTACCACGTTCTCAGGGCTGGGGCTGGCCATCGGCCTCGCGGTGATGATGATCTTCATGATCATGGCCTCGCAGTTCAAGTCGCTGCGCCTTCCCTTCGTCATGCTCTTCACCATCCCCGTGACCCTGGTGGGCATCGTCATGGCGCTCATGGCCGCGGGCCAGGGCTTTTCCATCACGGCCATGATGGGCATCCTGATGGTGATCGGCATCGCCGTGAGCAACGGCATCCTCATGGTGGACGATGCCAACCGGCGCCTGCTGGAAAACGGAAATAAGCTGCAGGCGATTCTCGAGGCCGCCCGCAGCCGGTTCGTGCCCATCGCCATGACCAGCCTGGCCACGGTCATCGGGCTCATTCCCACGGCCATGGGACTGGAGCACGGCACTGAATCCAACCAGCCCCTCGCCCTGGCCGTGGTGGGTGGCCTGACGTCCTCCACCCTGCTCTCCCTATTCCTGGTGCCGGTGATGTTCCTCTTCTTTGCCCAGGAGCCTTCCCAAGCAGAAAGGAGCGCCCCATGAGGAACCCATGTCTGCTCCTCCTTCCGCTCCTGGCGGCGGGAACGGTCTGGGGCACGGAGGCGCCGGCCCCCATGCGCCTCAGCCACAAGGTGGCCCTCCGTCTGGGGCTCACCAACCTGCTCCAGGCCCGCATCGCCCGGGAAATCCGGGAACAGCTCCGCCAGGCGCCCGAGGCTGAGATGGGCATCTTCGATTGGCAGCTCAATGCCTCCGCTTCCAACGGCAAGCTCGAGTACGGGGACCTCAATCCCCGTTTCAGCGGCCTCTCGAACCTCTATCTCACGAACTTCAACACCATGCAGGATGCCCGCTCCGCCAGCCTGGGGCTGACCAAGCTCGATGCTTTTGGCGGCACGGTCAACCTCAATTTCAGTACCGGGTTCAATGCCAGCTCGTACCTCGTGAACAACCAGACCCTTCCCATCGGCCCTTCGGCCTCCCTGGCCTTCGACACCCTGAACCCCTATACCGGGAGCGTCAGCCTCAGCTATACCCAGCCCCTGCTCAGGGGCTTCGGCAGGTCGGCCACCGAGGCCAAACTGCGGGCGGCGTTGGAAGAAGCCAGGGGCGCCGGGGAAGGCTACCGTGCCCGCATGCAGGAGCTGCTCACCCGGGTGGACAACCTCTACTGGGATCAGGTCTACGCTCATCAGAACCTGGAGAACAAGCAGATCGCCCTTAAACTCGCGCAAACGCACCTCGAGGAGGACCAGGAGAAGGTGAAGGCCGGCATGCTCGCCCCCATCGAACTCCCCCAGGTGGAGGCCACCGTGGCGGAACGTGAGAAACAGCTGCTGGCGGCCCAGGCCCTCCTCGTCAACTCCCAAGCCGCGCTGCTCGAAACCCTCTTCCCGGATGGGGACCGGCCCTCTGCTCTCGAGCTGACGGACGCACCGGCCCCCGGAGCCGAACCGGTGGCCCTGGCCCAGGCCAAGAGCATCGCCGTGGCCCACCGGCCGGAAATCGGCCAGGCCCAATATTCCCTTGCCGCCAATCGCAGCCTCGAGAAGGCCGCCACTAGTGCCATCCTGCCCAAGCTGGACACCCAGCTGGCCGTGCTCCGGGACACCACCAGCCACTCGGACGTGAATGCGGTGTTCAATGACTGGTCCCAGGGAAGGTACCCCGGCTACTACGTGGGGCTCAGCTTCTCGTTTCCCCTCCAGAATCGGACCAGCCGGGCCAGGCTCGCCCAGGCCCGCTCGGCCATAAGGAGTTCCCAGTACCTGGTGCAGGACACCGTGACCAGCGTGAACTTGGATGTGGAACAGGCGTATACGGACCTCATCACCGCCCGGAAACAGGTGGAGGCCGCCGACAAGGCCCTGGCCTTCCGGAAGGAGAGCCTGGAGGCGGAGATGTCCAAGCTGGAGAACGGCATGACCACGCCGTTCTTCGTGCTGCAGAGACAGGACGAGCTGGATCAGGCCCGCACCGCCGACCTGGAGGCCCGGATCGCCGCGGAGAAGGCGCAGACCAACCTGGCCCGGGCCATGGGCATCCTGGTGGAGACTGTGGAATAGCTGCCTAAAATCGCCACGCGGTTCACCTGGAGCCCTGGCCGGCCGACGATGATGGTCGAATGAACCTGGAGCAACCTTGGAGGATTCCCCGAAAAAGGACCACGAGCCACGCGAGAGCGGCCGCGCTGCGCTCCGGAAATGGGCTTTCCGGCGCTGGGCCGTTGCGCTGGCCGTGGCCTTCTCCCTGGGCGCAGTGGCCCTGGTGGTCCTTTTTGGGGAGGGCCGGGAAGCTTCAACAGCTCTGGAGGAATTGGCCCAGGACCAGGGCGCCCAGGCGGTTTCCGTAGCCGATCTGCTGACCATGGAACTGGAGACCTCTCCGGTGTCGGCTCTCCCTTCGGATCCTTCGATCCGGGCGGTCTTGACTCCCCTGGAGCATCCCGGGACCCTGCACTTGTTCCTCCTGCCTCCCAGAGGCAACCAGCTGCTGGGTCTGGATGGCCGGTCGATCCAGGATCCTGGGCTCAGGGCTCCGTTGGAGCAGGGGGCGCGCTGGGTGCGCCTGGACCGGGGCCAGGCCGGGAAGCTGGGGTTGCCCCCGAGGATGGCCATGGCCGGCCTGGCCTGGGCCACGGCTCCCGGTGGCCAGAAATGGGGCGTGGCCACGGTCGCGAGCGCCTTGCGGGAGCGGGACCGGAGCTACCGGTCCCGGGTCCGCACGGTGGCCAGCCTGCTCGTGATGGGGGTCATCGTCCTGGGTTTCGGGGGCGTGGCCCTCCGGCTCCAGCGGGAGGAACTGCAGCTGGCCCGGGTGCTGGAACTGAACGAACTCCAGCGCGAGAAGGAGGCCCAGCTCAACCAGGCGAGCCGTGCGGCCACCATGCTGACCTTCGCCGCCGGCCTGGCCCACGAGGTGAGTACGCCCCTGGGCGTCATCGCAGGCCGGGCCCAGCAGATCCTCGCGAGACTCCAGGAGGACGAGAAGACCCGCCGGGCCGTGCTCACCATCCAGGAGGAAGCCGAGGGCCTGGGCCGGATGGTGCGCCGGTTCCTGGACCTGGCGCGGGGGGGCTCCCCGGCCCTGGAGGAGGCGGACCCCGCCGCCCTGGCCCGGAGTGCGGCGGCCATGGTTGAGCACCGATTCCAGGAAGCCTCGGTGGAATTGAAGCTGGATGTGGCTCCGGACCTGCCGATGCTCCACGGGGATGCCCGGCTGCTGATCCAGGTCCTCGTGAACCTCCTCATCAACGCCTGCGACGCAGCCCAGCACGTGGCGCTGGTGGTGCGCCATGAGGGCGCACTGCTCACGTTCCGAGTGTCGGACAATGGCGCCGGCATCCCGCCCGAAGTGGCCAGCCGCGTGCTGGAGCCCTTCTTCAGCACCAAGCCGGCGGAACGGGGGACGGGGCTGGGCCTGGCGATTGCCCATGAAATCGTGAAAATGCACCGCGGCACCCTGCGGATCGAGTCCCGCCCCCACCAGGGCACACTGGTGACCGTGGCCCTGCCCATTTGAGGACCTCCCTTGAACAACCTGCGAAAGAACAGAATCCTGATCGTGGACGATCACCTGGAGATGGCCGAGATGCTGGCCGATGGCCTCTCCGATCTGGGTTTCGAGACGCGGGCGGTGGCCTCGGGACGGGCCGCCCTGGAACTGCTGGAGGAGGGCTGGCCCGAGGCCGTGGTCACCGACCTCCGGATGCACGAGGTTGGGGGTCTGGACCTGCTGGCGCGATCCAGGAGCCTGGACCCCGAACGCCCGGTCATCGTCATGACCGCCTACGGCGCCGTGGATTCCGCCGTGGCGTCCATCCGCCAGGGGGCCTACCACTACCTCACGAAGCCCTTCAAGCTCGATGAACTGGAGATCTACCTTCGCCGTGCCCTGGCGGACCGGGCCCTCCGGACCGAGGCGGCGGAACTGAGGCGCATGCTCCAGACTCAGTTCTCCTCCCTGGGCCTGGTGGGCCGCAGCCGCGGGATGCGCGAAATCTACGGCCTCATGGAGCGAATTGCCCCGGCGGAGGTACCGGTCCTGATCCTGGGCGAGACCGGCACCGGCAAGGGTCTCGTGGCCCGGGCCCTGCACGCCCGGAGCCGCCGGGAGGGCGGCCCCTTCGTGGCCGTGAACTGCGCGGCCCTGCCGGAGACCCTCCTGGAGAGCGAACTGTTCGGTCATACCAGGGGGGCTTTCACCGGGGCCGTGAAGGACCGCATCGGGCTGTTCCGGGAGGCCCACACCGGAACCCTTTTCCTGGACGAGGTCGGCGACATGCCCCTGAGCCTCCAGTCCAAGCTCCTGCACGTCCTGGAACGGGGGGAGATCCGGCCCCTGGGTTCCGAAAAGGCCGTGGCGGTGGACGTGCGGATCATGGCCGCCACCCATCGGGACCTGCGCCAGATGGTGGCGGCTGGCTCCTTCCGCGAGGACCTGCTCTACCGCCTGGATGTCATCACCCTGGACCTGCCCTCGCTGCGACACCGCAAGGAGGACATCGCGGAGCTTTTCGAGCACTTTCTCGAGGTGTCCAGGGCCAAGCACCCCCATTCTCCCGTGGAGCGCGCGGCCCCCGAGGTGCTGATGCGGCTGTTGGAGTACCGCTGGCCCGGGAATGTCCGGGAATTGGCCCATCTGGTCGAGCGCATGGTCGTCCTGGGCCGGGAGCCGGAACTGCGCGCGTCGGACCTGCCCCCTTCACTCGGCGCCCACCAGGGCCGGGACTGGGAGGGATTTGACGAGATCGTCAGCAGCCGGGAGATGCAGCGCCGCTATGCGGCCTGGGTGCTGGAGAAGCTCGGAGGGAACAAGGCCCGCACCGCCGAGACCCTGGGAATCGACGTGAAGACCCTCGGGAAATGGCTCTCGGACCCTGCCCCTGCGGGGACCGAAGCCGACCCGGAACTCTCAGGAGGCGGCTGAAGGCGTCGATCAGGAAAAACCTGGCCGCGGTTCAGGTCGACTCGGACAGCACCCCAGTCCTGGACATCAATCGCCGAAGCAGATGCCCAGGTCGCGCCCAGTGAGGAGCGTGTCGCAGTCCAGGGGCACGGCCTTCATGCGGCCTGCGACCTCCTCCAGGGGCACATAGTTCACATTCGGCAGGGCCAGGGCCACCATGACGCCGCTCTGCCCCTCTTCCAGGGCCCTCACGGCGGCGGCCCCGAACCGCAGCGCCGCGAGCCGATCGAAGCTGGTGGGGCTGCCCCCGCGGAGCAGGTGCCCCAGGACCACCACCCGGGTGTCCTTGCCCGTGAGTTCCTGGAGGGACTTGGCCACCCACTCGCCGATCCCCCCCAGACGCTCGGCGTGCCCCACCCCAGCCTGTTCCAGCACGGCGTGGCGCCCGTCGGCGGGTGTGGCCCCTTCGGCCACCACCACCAGGGAATACATGCGGCCCACCTGGTCCCGGGCGCGGATCTTGGCCGCCACCTGCTCCAGGTCGAAGGGGATCTCCGGGATCAGGATGGCGTGGGCACTGCCCGAGATGCCTGAATGGAGGGCGATCCAGCCGGCGTAGCGGCCCATCATCTCCACCACGATCACCCGCTGGTGGCTTTCGGCGGTGCTGTGGAGCCGGTCCAGGCATTCCGTGGCGAAGCTCACGGCCGTGTCGAAGCCGAAGGTGGTGTAGGTCTTGTCCAGGTCATTGTCGATGGTCTTGGGCACGCCCACCACGCGCAGGCCCTTCTGGTGGAGGGCGTTGGCGATGGTGAGGGAGCCGTCCCCGCCCACAGACACCAGGGCATCCAGTTCCTTCCGGGCGAAGGTCTCCACGATCTCGTCGGTGCGGTCCACCTCCTTGACCGAACCGTCTGGCATCTTCACGGGGAAACATAGGGGATTGCCCTTGTTGGTGGTGCCCAGGATCGTGCCGCCCAGGTGGCCGATGCCCCGCACCCGGTCCCGGGTGAGGCGGAACACGCCGCCCTCGGGATAGCGCTCGGGGAACAGGATGCCGTTGTACCCGTCCCGGATGCCGTAGCATTCCCAGTCGCGGTTGGAGGCGGCGATGACGACGGCGCGGATGACGGCGTTGAGGCCGGGAGCGTCGCCCCCGCCCGTGGAGATTGCGATGCGTCGGATGCCCTTGGACATGGAGCCCCTTCCTGGGTGGATGAATGGAAGCGTATCAAAAGGACCCGAGGTGGTCCCGCACTATGGGAGGGGCACGGGAACGCCTTCGGCCTTCCAGATGTCCCGGGCGTACTCCCGGACCGTGCGATCAATGGAGAACTTTCCCATTCCCGCCACGTTGAGGATGGACAGGCGGGCCCACTCCGAGGGGTGCGCATAGGTGGCCGACACGCGTTCCTGGGTCTCCAGGTAGGAGGCGTAATCGGCACAGTGGAAGTAGGGGTCCGAGTCCCACAGGATCCGGCCGAGGGCCTGGAACCGCCCCCCATCCAGGGTGGCGATGGTCTCGATGGCCCGCTGCAGTTCGGGATTGCCCCCGATCCATTCCCCGGGCCGGTAGCCCGCGTCCCTGAGACCCACGATGCCAGCGGCCGTGTGCCCGAAGATGAATATGTTGGCCTCGCCCACCTCCTCGCGGATCTCGACATTGGCCCCATCCAGGGTGCCGATGGTGAGGGCGCCGTTGAGGGCCGCCTTCATGTTGCCCGTGCCGGAGGCCTCGGTGCCTGCGGTGGAGATCTGCTCCGAGAGCTCGGCGGCAGGGAAGATCAGTTCCGCGAGGGATACGCGGTAGTTGGGCAGGAAGGCCACGCCCAGGCGGCCCCTGGCGGCCGGATCCGCCTCGATGGCCCGGGCCATGGCATTCGTGAGGTGGATGATCTGTTTGGCCACCCAGTAGGCCGGCGCGGCCTTCCCCCCGATGAGGGCGACCCGGGGGACCCCCGCATCCATGCCATCCCGCAGGCGGTTCCAGAGCGTGGCGACGTGGAGCAGGTTCAGCAGCTGCCGCTTGTACTCGTGGATCCGTTTCACCTGGACATCGAACAGGAGCTCCGGATCGAGGGTGAAGGCATGGCCTTCCCCAGCCCAGGCGGCCAGTCGTTCCTTGTTGGACCGCTTGATCCGGGTCCAGCGCTCCTGGAAGGCCCGGTCCACTGCAAAGGGTTCGAGCCCCCGCAGGGCGTCCAGGTCCCGGGTCCAGGTCTCGCCGATGGCCTCGGTGATCAGGCGGGCCAGGTCCGGATTGCACTTGAGGAGCCAGCGCCTGGGCGTGATCCCGTTGGTCTTGTTGTTGATCCGGCCCGGGAAGAGCTCGTTCATCTCCGCAAAGGTGGAGGCCTTCAGGATGTCCGTGTGCAGCTGGGCCACCCCATTGACGGAATGGCTCCCCACGATGGCCAGGTGGGCCATCCGAACGCTGTGGCCATGGTCGACGATGGCGAGCCGCTCGAGTTTGGCATCGTCGAAGGGATATCGTTCCCGAACGGTCATGCGGAACCGGCGGTCGATCTCCTCCACGATCTCCACGTGGCGGGGCAGCAGGTGGCGCCAGAGCTCCAGGGGCCAGATCTCCATGGCCTCGGGAAGGATCGTGTGGTTGGTATAGGCGCAGACCTGCTGGGTCAAAGCCCAGGCCAGATCCCATTCCAGGGACTCCTGGTCCACCAGCACCCGCATCAGCTCGGGGACCACCAGGGCCGGGTGCGTGTCGTTCATCTGGATGGCGACCTTGTCCGGGAGGTCCTCCCAGCGGCAGCCGGGGCGCTTCTTGAAGCGGCGGATCACGTCCTGGAGCGTGGCCGAAACGAAGAAGTACTGCTGTTTCAGGCGCAGTTCCTTGCCGGCACTCTGGTCATCCGCCGGGTAGAGGACCTTCGAGATGTTCTCGGACACCGTCTTGTCCTCGACGGCCTGCACATAATCGCCCGTGTTGAACCGGGCCAGGTTGAACTCGCGGCTGGACTTGGCGGACCAGAGGCGCAGGGTGTTGACGGTCCCGTTCCGGAATCCGGCCACGGGGGTGTCGTAGGCCACGGCCCAGACGTCCTGGGTATCGCACCAATCCACCCGGTACCGCCCCGTCTCGTCCACGTACCCGTGGGTGTGGCCGTGGAACCGGACCGGGAAGATGGCATCGGGTCGCTGGATCTCCCAGGGGTTGCCATAGCGCAGCCAGCCGTCGGGGTACTCGACCTGCTGGCCATCGACGATTTTCTGGTAGAAGATCCCGTACTCGTAGCGGATGCCATAGCCATAGAAGGGCAGCTCCAGGGTGGCGGCCGCATCCAGGATGCAGGCAGCCAGACGGCCGAGTCCCCCGTTGCCCAGCCCCGCGTCCCACTCCTGTTCCCCGATGTCCTCGAGCCGGTAGCCGAGGTCCTGCATGGCCCGGCTGTAGGCGTCCTCGGCGCCCAGGTTCACCACGTTGTTGAGCAGGGCCCTGCCCATGAGGAATTCCAGGGACAGGTAGTACACACGTTTCGCATCCTGGTGGTAATAGGTGCTCTGGGTCTTGAACCAGCGCTCCATGAGCCGGTCGCGGACCGCCAGGGACAGCCCCTGGTAGACATTGAAATCGGTGGCGGTGTGATGGTCCTTGGCGATCGAATACATCATCCGATGGGCGAACGCATCGATGATGTGCGGCCCGTCCATCCCCCCCGCCGCAGGAGTTGGAATGCATCGGGCTCCAACATTCATCGCCGAGCTCCTTCGAGACAGGGCCGGAGTCAAGGGGCTCCGCTAGGGAGAGTACGGCGAACGCCCCGGCCACGGCTCAAGCTCATCTCGGCACCTTCGGCAGATATCTTGGGTATTGGCGCCAGAAGGCGTCTGAACCGGGGGCAGGGCCTGCAAGTTGAGCAGATCCGTGGGGGTCTGGATGGGCTTGGAGGCGTGGTTCCGGGCGAAGTTGCGCTCCCGCACCGCATCGTCGACAGGGGGAGCAGGGATTCGAGCCTCAGCGGGGATGCCCCCCTCGCACCCTCAGCTGGACGACCGTCCACACGATCCCTCCGAAGGCGCTCAAGGTGGCCCCCAGGACGACCACCCCCATCCACCCGAAGCGGCCGAAAGCCGCAGCCGAGCCCAGGGATCCGGCCGCTCCGCCGAGGAAATAGCTGGTCATGTAGGCGGCGGTGAGGCGGTTCCGGGCCTCGGGGCGGATCCGGTAGATGGCGGCCTGGTTGCTGATGTGCACGCCCTGGACCGCCAGGTCCAGGAGCAGCACGCCGACCAGGAAGGCCGCCATGGAATACCTGACCAGGGCCAGGGGTGCCCAGGAACCCAGGAGGACCAGGAGCCCACCCCCCGTGGCCCAGCCGCCCTTCCCCCGGTCGGCGAGGCGGCCTGCACTGGAGGCGGCCAGGGCCCCGGCCACACCCACCAGCCCGAAGAGGCCGATGGTGCTCGGCGACATCCGGTGGGGCGGCCCCGCCAGCTGGAAGGCCATGGAGGTCCAGAACACGCTGAAGGTCCCGAAGGTGGCGGCCCCGATGAGGGCCCGGAGGCGAAGGACCGGCTCGTCCCGGAACAGCGCGAAGATGGAGAGGAGCAGCCTGAAGTAGGAAAGGTCCACGGGCTGATGGTACCGAGGCAGGGCGCGCCGCAGCACCAGGGTGGCCACGACCATCGCCCCCGCCCCCGTGAAATAGACGGTGCGCCAGCCGCCCAGGGAGGTCAGGGCCCCCGCCACCGTGCGGGCGAGGAGGATGCCCAGCAGCAGTCCGCTCATGATGGTCCCCACCACCTTGCCCCGCTTTTCCGGGGCGGCCAGGGTGGCCGCAAACGGGACCAGGATCTGGGCCACGACCGAGAAGAGCCCCGTGAGGGCCGTCCCCACCAGCACCATGGAAAGGGTGGGTGCCAGGGCCGTGGTCAGCAGCCCCGCCGCCGACAGGAGCGCCATGACCACGATCAGTCCCCGCCGCTCGATCAGATCCCCCAGCGGCACGAGGAACAGGAGTCCGGCGGCATAGCCCAGCTGGGCGGTGGTCACGATGACGCCGGCCTTGGTCGTCGACAACCCCAGGTCCCTGGCCATGGTGGGCAGGAGGGGCTGCGGGAAGTAGTTGCTCGCCACCGCCAGCCCCGTGGCCGTGGCCATGATCAGGACGAGCAGAGGGGAGAGCCCCGTGAGTCCATGGTCAGAGGTCATTCCAGAAAGGTTCCCATTTCCCCCACCTCACGCCAAGAGCCGCTCATGTGGAATCGAGGACTTCCCGCACTCTGGCAGCCAATTCACGGATGGTGTAGGGCTTTTGTAGGAAGGTGACCCCTTCCAGGAGGACCCCCTGGTTGGCGATGATGTCGGCGGTGTAGCCGGAGACGAACAGGCACTTCAGGTCCGGCTTCCGCTGGCAAAGACGCTCCGCCAGTTCCCGCCCGTTCATGCCCGGCATCACCACGTCGGTGATGAGTAGGGAAACCGCGTCTAGGTTCCTCTCCACGAGTCGCAAGGCCTCTTCCGGTGCGCCAGCCACCAGGGCCCGGTAGCCCAGGGACTCCAGGGCTTCCAGCGTTAGCGCACGGAGGCTGTCATCGTCTTCCACGACGAGGAGTGTCTCTCCGTGCCCCCCCGACAGACCCTGTACTGGTTCTGGCGGCGCCTGGTGCGCCATCTCCTCAATCCTGGGCAGGTAGATCCTGAACGAGCTCCCCTGCCCGGGTTCGCTCTGGACCTCGATGACCCCATGATTCTGCTGCACGATGCCATAGACCGTGGCAAGGCCCAGCCCCGTCCCTTTTCCCAAACCCTTGGTGGTAAAGAAGGGTTCGAACATGTGTTCGAGGATGTCTGGGGTCATGCCGCACCCACTGTCGCGGACCAGGAGCAGGACATACTCCCCGGGCACCGCCCCGAAGTGCGAAGCGCAGAATCCAGCATCGATGACGGCGTTGCGCGTCTCGATGATGATCCTGCCCACGCCCTGGATGGCATCCCTGGCGTTGACGCAAAGATTGGCCAGGATCTGGTCAATCTGGGAGGGGTCCATGCGAATGGGGCCTAGCCTCTGCGCCGGCGTCCAGATGAGCTCGATATCCTCGCCGAGCAGCCGCCGGAGCATGGTGAGCGTGCCCTCGATCGTGTCATTGAGGTCCAGGGCACGGGGCGACACGGTCTGCTTCCGGGCGAAGGCGAGCAGCTGCCTTGTCAGTCCCGCGGAACGCTCGGCGGCCTTCATGATCTCCCGCAAAGAGTTCGTGATCGGATCCCCAGGGTCCGCCTGGGACAGCGCGAGGTCCGTCCGGCCCATGATGACGCCGAGCATGTTGTTGAAATCATGCGCCACGCCACCCGCCAGACGGCCAACGACTTCCATCTTCTGGGATTGGAGCAACTGATCCTGCAGGTGCCCTCTGGCCTCCTCAGCCTGCTTCCGCTCAGTGATGTCGCGACCCTCGGGAATCAGGAGGGCGACCTTCCCCTCTTCGTCGAACACCGGCTTCAGGGAGAAATCGACGATGTGAATGGTCCCTTCGACATCGGCGTGCGTGGTTTCGTAGCGCAGGGTCTCTCCCCGGGCCGCCCGCTGGATGGCGTCCCGGAGCCGCCCCTGTTCCTCTGGGGAATGCGCCCACCAAGGGCCCTCCCAGAAGGGCTTCCCGGTCACCTCCGGGATTGCTGCCCCAATGAAATCAAGCGCGGTCTGATTGACCTCCAGCAGGATTCCCTCCGGAGAGAGAAGCCCGACGAATCCGTAGGAGAGGTCGAAGATGGCCCGCGTCTTCCGCTCGCTCTCACGCATCGCCGCCTCGGCCTGCTTGCGCTCCTGCAACTCCTGCGCAAGTTGACCCAGGTGGTGAGCCAGGTCCTGGTCCTGTTCCTGGATCTTCTCCAGCATGCCGTTCAAGGATCCTGCGAGGGCATCGAATTCACGCGTTTTCTGCCTCTCTGCCCGGAGGCCGAAGTTCTTCTTCTCGGAAACGGCCTCAGCCAGCCTTGCCAGGTTCAAGATCGGACCAGTCAGGACATGTTGAAGCCTCAGTGAGATCAGGAAGAGCCCTGCGCCGATGATGGCGATGGCGGTGGTCAGTGCGATGGCACCCGTCCGGATCTGGCGGTGCAGTTCGGCGAGGTCGGACTCCAGGACCAGGGTGCCCACCTGATGGCCGTCCGTGCTTCGGATTCTGCTGGACACCAGCAGCCCACCCCCAGCCTCATAAAGGCCCTCATCCAGTTCCCTGGCAGCCAGCTTGCGGGGAATGCCACCGCCACGCGAATACACCGCCAGCACGGACCTGTCGGCTCGGAGGATCTGGGCCTGCATGATGTCGGGGCGCTGCCGAAGGGCCTCCAGGAGCTTGGCAGCCGAGGCCGGGTCCTCGAAGGAGACCATGGGCGCGGCGTTGTAGGCCAACAGGACCCCGAGACTCCCCAGATCCTGCCTGGCGGTCCGACGCGAATTCTGGACCAGGAACAGGAAGAAGAACGACCCGGCGACAAGAATGCCCAGCCCTGCGGTCCCCAGGAGGATCGCGAGGGTTCGGTGTCGGATGGAGGGTTTGGCAGAGGCGAGCATGACCATGGCTCAGGGACGCCGCTTGGGCGGAACAAGGACTCGGGCCACCTTCAGCACCTGGGCCCCGATGGCGAAGCCCTCCTCTTCGAGGGCCCGCTGGTTGAGGCCGAGCCTCAGGTAGGTCCCCTCGACCAGGAGGTTCACCATGACCCCCTGGGCAGCCAACTGGTCGCCTTCGGCCACGGTGAGAATGGCCCGTGAGCGGCACCAGGCGACAATGGCCCTGGCTCGGGCGCTCTCTGATCGGCAGATGAAGAGCAAGTCGCAGTCCTGACCTTCAGGCACATGCGGCAGGTAGCGGATGCGGATGGGGCGCCCCTGGATCAGGCGCCCCTTGGCATAGTTCTCAAGCTCACCGTGGAATGGGGACTCCCCGAGCACGACGATCACGAAGGGCGAAGCTGCATCCTTCGGCCTGGGGAACTGGAGGAAGGACGCCAGTTCAATGATGAACTGCGCCTTGAGGGTCCATTCCCCCTGCCCGGCCGGTGCCAGGGTGAAGACCGGCGCAGCCATGAGGCAGCCCGTGGGCACCAGGAGCAAGGGCAGTAGCGCCACGAGGGCCCGGTGCGGCAGGGAATCCACAAGCCTGCTCCAGATGTGCATCAACCCGGGTCTCCCGCTAGAAATTGTAGGAGACACGGAAGGACACCTCTCTGCCGGGACCTGGGAGGGGGGAATTGCCGCCCTGGGTGGGGTCACCATACCCCTGGATGTAGGGATTCTGGGAGCCCAGCAAGTTGGACACCCCAACCCCCACCTCCAGCTTCCTGACCAGGGGAGCATTGTAAGTGGCAAAAAGGTTGACCAGGGTGACCGGGGCGAACCGGGTGGAGGTCGGCGTGAAGCCTGCATACCCATACCGAGGCCCGAGTTGGATCGCACCCCCATCGAGGGCCCAGGCCGGAGTGACATGCAGATGCCCCTGGAGGGAGAGCTTCAGGTCGGGGAGTCCCACATGGAAGCCCTGGTGGCCCAAGGGCAGGTCCCAGTACGAACTCAAATCCCCGGGCGACGGGGCCTGAGCCTGGGTATAGCAGAAGGAGGCCTTGATCCACCCCGCTTCGACGTGGGTCTGCGTCTCCAACTCGATGCCCCTGGACCCCGTCCTGGGCAGGTTGGTGAACACATCCCCCTCCCCGGGCAGGTAGATGTAGCTGATGGGGTCCCGGATCTGGATCCAGAACAGATTGGCCGTGGCATAGGTACTGGAGCCCACCCGGTGTCCCAGTTCCATCTCATAGGTGGTCGTCCGCTCGGGCCGGATGGTCGGGTCATCCCGCAGTTCGGCGATGGCCGGGGCGCAGAAGGCGCCGGAAGCGATGACCTTCAGGTGCCAGTCCTGTTCTGAATGCATGACCGCAAGGCGGGGGCTGGTGACGCTGCCGAACAGGCTGTGGTTGTCCACCCGGGCCCCGAGATCCAGGGAAAGCCACCCCGGTGCCCAGAGGGTCTGGAGCATCAGGGCATTGTTCATGAAATCCCAGGTGCCGGTTCTCGGGTTCGTGGCTGGGCGGTGGTACTGGACCGAGTGATCCCGGGTCTGCTCTGCGCCCACGAGGGCGCTCAGGTCTGAGCCGGAAGACCACTTGGCCTGGATTCCCGCCACGGTCCGGGTGCTGTCCTGGGTCCCGATCTCGGTGTAGTACCAGGGCTGCTGTTCCTTGTAGCTCACGTACGGTTTCAGGCTCCAGGCGCCGAGATCCACCTGGTAGGCCAGGGAGAGGAGGTCGCTCCTGAAGGTCATGGGCGGGTTGGTACCCGGCAGGAACTCCTGGGTGTAGTCCCGGACCAGGTAGTCGTCGCGGATGTACCGGACGTCGAGGCTACCGGACTTCAACCCCATGTTCAGGAAATTCATGCCCAGCTGACCACGGCGATCCACGGGGACCGCGACTGAATCCGAAACAGGGAAGGCCCCCTGCCCTCCGAGGCCGAGGCCACCGGCGTAGCTGAGGGAAAAGTCGGTGCCGGACCATGCCTTGCCGAAGGCTACAGTGGCCTGCCGCTCCAGTTGGCCCCCCATGGAGACCCCGGTGAGGCTTCCGCTGACCCCGTCCATCTGGGCACCCTGCACCGTGCTGACCTTGATGACCGCGCATTCGGCGTAGCCCCCGTAGAGCACCGAGCCGGGCCCCCGGATGATCTCGATCTTGTCGATGGTCTGAACCGGATAGTGCCAGCCGAACTGCGTGGTCCCGTACTGGGTCTCGTTCATCTCCTGCCCGTCCACGAGCAGCAAGACCTTGCCGTAGTGACCGAAATTGCCCCGGGTGGCCACCCCGACGACCCCCTGGGTGTCCGAGGCGAACTCGAAATCGGCCAGGGTACGGAGGACATCCATCAGATCCTTGGCCCCGCTCGATCGGATGTCATCCCCGCGCAGCAGCGTGACGATGCCAGGGCTGTCCCGAATGGACAGGGGAACGTAGGAAGCGACCGTGATCGGCGTGTCGAGGAGGTCCAGGAGCCTGCGCCCATCGCCCGAAGCCGGACCCTGGGCCTGCTGACCGAAACCGATGGTACAGACCAGGAGCAGGGGCACTCGGGGGACCAACGCCAAATGACGCCTCCGGAAGGTAGTTCTATTTCGGAAGCGGTTCCGCACTGGATTAATTCTAGGCGACCCCCGCAGGGGGGCCATCCGGCCAGTAGGTTCTCAGCCCCCGACCCGTTCCAGGAATCGCTCCCGGCGCTCCCGGGGCCAGCGCCCGCAGAAGGCCGGTTTCTGCTCCTTCACCCGCCTCAGGCAGAGGAGGCAGCCGGGGGTGCAGGGATTGATCAGTTCCGCGATCTCTCCCCGCGCCTTCCGCGGCCAGAGGGGATCGGCGAAGAGCACCCGCCCCAGGCCCACGAGGTCGGCCATGCCCTCCCGGAGGATGGCTTCCGCCGTGTCCGGGCTCTGGATGCGCCCGGCGGCCACGACGGGGATTCCGGGAAGGGCCTGCTTGATGGCCTGGGCGTAGGGGACCATGAAGCCCTCCTTCGCGTCGTCTTCCACGTACCGGGGGAGCTGGAAGGCGTCGTAGCACCCGGTCATCACCGACAGGTAGGTGATCCCGGCCTTGGCCAGCTCCCGGGCGAAGGGGAGGGTGTCCGCCAGGGTCAGGCCGCCGGGCACGTACTCATCCGCGAGGAACCGGTAGCCGACCGTGAAGGCGCTGCCCACCTCGGCCCGGACGGCGGCCAGGACTTCGAGAGGGAAGCGCATGCGCCGCGAGGCGTCTCCGCCGTAGGCATCCTCTCGGAAGTTCGTGCGGGGGGACAGGAACTGCGGAAGCAGGTAGCCCGTGCCGCCGTGCAGCTCCACCCCGTCGAACCCGGCTTCCCGGGCGCGCCGGGCCCCGGCGGCAAAGGCCTGCACGACCCGGTCGATGCAGCCCTGGTCCATGGCCCGGGGTACCACGCCCCAGGTTTCGAAGGGTGAGGGCGCGATCCGGTCCGGCCGGTTCGCGTAGCGGCCCGCGTGGTGGATCTGCAGCACCGCGGGGATGCCCTGGCGCTGGATGGTGCGTGCCAGCCTGGCCAGCCCCGGGATGAAGCGGTCCTCGGAAATGAGCAGGGTCCGGGGACTGCCAAGACCGCAGGGCTCGACGGTCACGTTCTCCACGACGACCAGGCCCACGCCCGATCGGGCCATCTCGTCGTAGTAGTCGAGCACGAGGTCGTCCACCTCGTGGTCCTCGCGGGGATAGGCGAGGTAGAGCGGCAGGCTGACGATCCGGTTGGGCAGCCGGGTGCCGCCGAGACTGAGGGGGCTGAACAGGAGCCGGTCCATTCAGCCGTTCACATGGACCAGGGTGGCCTCGGGGTACCTCAGTCCGGCGGCGATCCCCGGCGGCGCCACGGCCTCGATCTGGGCCAGCTCACCGGAGGTGAGCACGATCTCCAGCGCGGCGAGGTTCTCGACCAGGTGGCTGCGGTGCGTGGTGCCGGGGATGGGCACGATGTCCTCTCCCTGGGCCAACACCCAGGCCAGGGCCAGCTGGGAAGTGCTGACGCCCTTCTGGCGGGAGAGCCCCTCGATCTTCGCCACCAGATCCAGATTCTTCTGGAAGTTCTCCCCTTGGAACCGCGGCGCATTCCGCCGGTAGTCGCCTTCGGGAATGTCCTCCAGCTTGCGGAACCGGGCCGTGAGGAACCCGCGGCCCAGGGGGCTGTAGGCCACGAAGGTGATGCCCAGTTCCCGGACCGTGGGGAGGATTGCGTCCTCGGGGTCCCGCGTCCAGAGGGAATACTCCGTCTGCAAGGCGGAGATGGGATGGACGGCATGGGCCCTGCGGATGGTGGCCGGGGAGGCCTCGGAGAGTCCCAGGTATCGCACCTTCCCGGCCTTCACCAGATCGGCCATGGTTCCCACGGTCTCCTCGATGGGAACGGTCCGGTCCACCCGATGCTGGTAGTAGAGATCGATGTGCTCCACACCCAGGCGCCTGAGGGAATCGTCACAGCAGGCCCTGACATAGTCGGGCCGTCCGTTCACCCCCTTGAAGCTCCCATCTTGGCCCCGCATGTTGCCGAACTTGGTGGCCAGTACCACCTCTGGCCGACGGCCCCGGATGGCCCGACCCACCAGTTCCTCGTTCTTGAATGGCCCGTACATGTCGGCGGTGTCCAGGAAGTTCAGGCCGCGGTCGAGGGCGTGGTGGAGGGTGGCGATGGACTCGGCTTCGGTCCCGCTCTTGTAGAACTCGCTCATGCCCATGCAGCCGAGGCCCAGGGCGGAAATCTCCAGGTTGGAATGGCCAAGGGTGCGGGTTTTCATGATTCCTCCTCCGTGGGGCCTGTCCAGGTGCTGGCTTCCCAAGATCCAAACCGCGTGCCGGTGCGAAGTTCGGCGTTGGTTTTCAAGCGGTCCCAGGTCCTTATTGTATCCTTCTCTACCCTCTGCCATTTTAGATGTTGAAGGTTAGTTGGCAGTGTTGGATTGGTTTTTGGGGAGATGAATCCTCCTTTCCCGCACCGCCAGCCCGTGCGAATGGAGATGCGCCATGCCCAATTTTGCCTCGGCTCTGAAAGAGGAAATCGTCCGGCTCGCTCGGAAGGAACTGCGCAGTGAGACCGAAAGGCTGAAGAAGGCCTCGTCCCAATATCGGTCTGACATAGCCGCGCTGAAGCGGCGAGTCGAAGCCCTGGAAAAGCAGGTGTCCCGGGTTGAGAAAAAATCCAAGAGCAGCCAGGCCCCGGAGGGTTCTGCTGAGGCGATCCCCGTGCGGTTCAGCGCCAAGGGCCTGGCCTCCAAAAGGCAGCGCCTGGGGCTGGCCGCCGGGGATATGGGGCTTCTCCTGGGGGTCTCCGCACAGACCATCTACAACTGGGAGGCGGGCAAATCCCGACCGCGCCAACAACAGCTGGAGGCCATCGCGGCCCTGAGGGGCCTGGGCAAGCGGCAGATCAATGCCCGACTCACGGAACTCGCCGGATAGGCGCAGCCCGACCCGGAGCGCCCCCTTGGCAGTCCGGCCCAGGTGCCGCATACTATGTTTTTGCAGGATCTTTGTCAGTTTCATCACGCGATATCCAGAAAGGTGGAGGGACGGGCCCTGTGAAACCTTGGCAACCTGCGGAAGCAAGGTGCCAATTCCTGCCGCGAGTCATCGCGGAGAGATGCTGAAGTGTCATGAACTGACAGCAGACGGGCCCGAGAAATCGGGCCCGTCTGCTTTTTTGGATCGCCGTGAAACGATGAGATCCCTTCATTCATGGAGGCTCTTATGAGCGAGCAGTTCCTCGATACCAACGTGCCAGGCAACCCGGCCTACCACTTCACCATCCAGCCCCCCGTCCGGGAGGGCGGGGCCGGCTGGCTCCGCCGGCCCGAGCTGGTGCCGGATGCGGGCCAGGCCACCCAGTGCGTGCACGGGGGCGTGCAGCCGGACCCCGCCTACGGGGCGGTCATGCCGCCGCTCTACCTGTCGTCCACCTTCGCCTTCAAGGACATCTGCACCAACGCGGGCTACGACTACACCCGCAGCGGCAACCCCACCCGCACGGCCCTGGAGGAGGCCCTCGCCCTGCTGGAAGGGGGCCATGGCGCCACCTGCACCAGCACGGGCATGAGCGCCATCCTGGTGGCCCTGAACCTGCTAGAACACGGCAGCCACCTCATCGCCACCGTGGACTGCTACGGGGGCACCTTCCGGCTGCTGGAGCATGCCCGGCGGTTCTACGGACTGGAAGTCACCTACCTGGACCTGGCGGACCTCGCGGCCCTGCAGGCGGCCATCCGGCCCCACACGCGCATGATCTGGATCGAGACGCCCTCGAATCCCCTGCTCCGGCTCACGGACATCGCCGCCGTGGCCGAGCTCGGCCATCGCCAGCCGGACTGCCTGGTGGCCGTGGACAACACCTTCCTGTCGCCCTTCTTCCAGCGCCCCTTCGCCCTCGGGGCCGACCTCGTCATCCACTCCACGACGAAGTACCTCAACGGCCACAGCGACGTGGTGGGCGGGGCCGTGGTATCGGGGCCGGGCCGGCAGTTGCTCACCCAGCAGATCCAGAGCGTGAACAACCTGCTGGGCACCTCCCAGTCGCCCCACGACTGTTTCCTGGTGCTCCGCGGCCTGAAGACCCTGCCCCTGCGCATGCGCCAGCACGAAGCCACGGCCCAGCAGATCGCCGAGTTCCTGCTGGCCCATCCCGCCGTGGGCAAGGTCCACTACCCGGGCCTGCCCAGCCACCCGCAGCACACTCTCGCCCGGCGCCAGCAACGGGGCTTCGGCGGCATGCTCAGCTTCGAGCTGAAGGAGGGCGGCAACGAGCGGCTGAACCATGTGCTCCGGGGGCTGCGCTGGTTCACCCTGGCCGAGAGTCTGGGCGGGGTGGAATCCCTGGTGGCCCACCCGGCCTCCATGACCCACGCCTCCATGACGCCCGAAGCCCGCCGGCACGCCGGCATCAGCGACGACCTCATCCGCCTCTCCATCGGCCTGGAAGACGTGGAGGACCTCCGCTCGGATCTGGCCCAGGCCCTGACCTTTCCCTGATGCCCTCCCGGTTCCGACCGGAACCGGGATCCAAACCGAAGGAACAAGATCTGACGGCCCACCTAAGACAGCAAGGGGGCCTGGAGACGTCTCAGTTGTATTAATACTTAATTATTTTAATTAACTAACTTGACAATGAATTTGATTTCAACGATGCTGGATGCCTGGGGTTTGCCCCACCCCCTTTCGGAGAGCGCCATGCCCGGCTCCACTCACGACGACCCCCTTCCCGACTGCCGTCCGTCCGCTGGCCCCCGGATTCTGCCCGCCTCTGCTCCCTCAGGTTTCGTCAGCCTTGTGGGTGCCGGCCCGGGTTGCCCTGACCTGATCACCCTGCGAGGCCTCAAGTCGCTGGCGGCCGCTGAAGTGGTTCTCTACGACGCCCTGCTGGACCCCAGCTTCACCGAGTATTTTCCCCAACAGGCCCTCGCCCTCTCCGTGGGTAAGCGCGGCGGACAGGCCCAGGTCGAACAGTCCGACATCCACCGCCTGATGATCGATCACGCCAGGGGCGGACGGCGGGTGGTGCGCCTCAAGGGGGGGGATCCCCTGGTCTTCGGCCGGGGCGGCGAGGAGGCCCGGGCCCTCGAGGCCGCCGGCATCTCCTTCGAGGTGATCCCCGGGGTCAGCGCCCTCCAGGCCGCCGCTGCCGGCGCGGGATTCCCTCTCACGCACCGGGAGGTCAGCCGCCGCATTACGATCCTGGAGGGCCACCACCTGCCAGACACGGCGGCGGCCTGGCGGGACCTGGCGGCCAGCGGCGGGACCATGGCCGTCTACATGGGCACCCGCACCCTGCAGGCCCTGTCCCGGTCCCTGCTGGAGCACGGCGCCCCACCCACCCTGCCCGTGGCGCTGGTGGAGCGGGCCCAGAGTCCTGGCCAGACCAGCACCTTCTCGACCCTGGGCCATGCGGCCGCTGGCGCCCTGCGTCCTACCACCCCCGGCCCCGGACTCTTCTTCATCGGCGAGGCCTTGAACCACCGCTTCCACCCCACCCTGGAGATCCCTCATGAGCCTCTTGCCCCTGTTTCTGGATCTGCGCGGGAAGCGCGTGCTCGTGGTGGGCGGCGGGAACGTCGCGCGAGCTAAGGTCCTGGCCCTCCGCCCCACAGGGTGCAGCCTCCGGGTGGTGTCCCTGACCTTTGCACCGGCCTTCCTGGAGGCGCTGGATGGCTTCGACCTCGAGCGCCATCACCGGGCCTTCCAGCCCGCTGATCTGGAGGGCGTGCACCTGATTATCAGCGCCACCAATGACTCGGCGGCCAACAGGATCGTCGCCGCCCATGCCCGTTCACTGGGCCTCTGGGTGAATGCCGTGGATGATGCCGCGTCCTGCGATGCCCTGTTTCCCAGCATCCTCCGCCGGGGACCCTTCGTGGCCGCCATCAGCACGGAGGGGGCTTTTGCGGGGCTAAGCCGGGTGGTCCGGGAAGCACTGGAGGGACTGGTGCCCGACGCCACCGTCCCGGAGTTCGAGGCCCTGGTGAAGCTCCGCCAGCAACTCAAGCAGACCCTTCCCGATCCCCACCAGCGGGCCGAGTACCTCCGCGACATCCTCTGGCAGATCCAGCAGGACACCCTCCTTCCCAAGGCCTCCAACCAATGACCGACCACCCTGTTGAAGCCCTCAAGGCCGCCTCCAGCCACCTGCGGGGGAACCTGGCGGAGGAAGTGGCCAGCCCAGACCCGTCCTTTTCCAAGGATGGCCAGGTTCTTGTCAAGTTCCATGGTTTCTACCAGCAGAAGGACCGCTTCGAGAAGACGAAACCGCCGGTCCTGATGCTGCGGGGCCGCATTCCCGGGGGACGCCTCAGCGCCGAGCAGTACCTGGCCTGGGACCACCTGGCGGACAGCTATGGTGACGGCACCCTGCGCCTCACGTCCCGCCAGAGCCTCGAGCTGCATGGCGTCCTCAAGGGCGACGTGAAGGCCACCCTGCTGGGCCTCCAGGCCGCCCTGCAAACGACCAAGGGCGCCTGCGGAGATGTGGTCCGCACGGTCACCCAGGCCCCCAATCCCTGGCTGCGGCCCGATCTGGCCCAGCTGGACGTGGTGGTGGACCGCCTCGCTTCGCATTTCCAGGCCACTTCGAATGCCTACGCTGAGATCTGGCTGGATGGCGAGCGCGTGGACCCAGAACGGGAGCAGGAGCGCCTCTACGGGCCCACCTACCTGCCCCGCAAGTTCAAGATCAGCGTCACCGTCACCGGGGAGAACCTGGTGGACCTCTACACCAACGACCTGGGGCTGGCCGCCTCCTTCGACTCGAAAGGGTTCCTGAATGGTTTCTTCGTGCTGGCCGGCGGGGGCATGGGCATGACCCACGGGGATGACACCACCTTTCCGCGGGTGGCCGATCTCCTGGGCTGGATCCCGCCCGCGGCCCTGCTCCCGGTGGCCGAGGCCGTGGTGGGCGTGCACCGCGACGAGGGCAATCGCGAGGACCGGAAGCGGGCCCGCCTGAAGTACGTCATCGCCCGCAAAGGGCTGCCCTGGTTCAGGGCCGAGGTGGAGGCCAGGGCTGGAATTACCTTCGAAGCCCGCGCCATTCCGCCCTGGCACACGACGCCGGTGCTGGGCTGGCTGGACCGCGCGGATGGCAGCCTGGCCCTGGGGCTCTCCATCCGTTCCGGGCGCATCGGGGGGCCCCTCAAGGCGGCCCTGCAGGAAGTGGTCAGGACCTTCCGTCCTGCGCTTCAGCTCAGCCCGGATCAGGACCTGATCCTCCTGGGACTGGAGCCCGAGGACCGGCCCCTGGTCGAGGCCGTCCTCGCCAGGCATGGCCAGCCTTTGAAGGCGGGGGATCCCCTGGCCGCCCGGGCCATGGCCTGCGTGGCGCTGCCCCTGTGCGGCCTGGCCCTCGCCGAGGCGGAGCGGATTCTCCCGGACCGCCTCGACAACATCCGTGGGGCCCTGTCGCGCCAGGGGCTCGGGGACCGGAGCCTCATCTTCCGCATGACCGGCTGCGCCAACGGCTGCGCCCGGCCCTATACCGCCGAACTCGCCCTAGTAGGTCAGACCGCGAAGAGCTACGCCTTGTACGCGGGCGGCGATCCCGAGGGCACGAGGCTAGCCTTCCCCGTGGCCCACAAGCTGACCCTGGAGGAATTCCCCTCAGCCCTGGACCGCCTCTTCGCCGCCTGGGCGACACAGGGACTTCAACACGAAGCCTTCGGCGATTTCACAGCCCGACTGGGTGCCGACGAACTGAGGCAGGTCCTCGAACTCAAGGCCGAGGCCGACCGTGTTTCCCCTCTACCCTGGACCAGCGATTCTCCCCTACCTTAAACGAAGGAGAAGTGTCATGTCGGAACAACCTCAGGCCGAGAGAAAATCGACCCCAGAGTTCTCCCTCGACACCTGGGCCGTCCTGGTCGCCCTCTTCGCCGCGGCCCTGATCCGCTTTGGCCTGATCCCCAGGGTCCCCTGGTAGCAGGAGCGCTCCGTGAGTCGGCGCCCGGCTCCGTGAGGCCGCCCTTCTGACCTCTCAGTTCCTCATTTCTCGCCCCTTCTGTTTCCTACGCCACCCAGCGAGGTCATCCATGGCTGCTGCCATCGCCCTGCCACAGGATCCACCCAGCTCCGTCAGCACCAAATTCCTCCGGCTCCTTCCCGGTCTGGCCCTGCTCTTTGCCATCGGTTTCGCCGGCAAGCTCCTCGAAAAAAACATCAATGCCTATGCCAAGGGCCACCATCTGGCTGTCCCCAACATCGAGTACGTCCTCTGGGCCATCCTCATTGGCCTGGTCATCTCCAATGTCTTCGGCCTCGCGGACATCTTCAAGCCCGGCGTCGCCACCTACGAGTTCTGGCTCAAGGCAGGCATCGTCCTCCTGGGCTCGCGCTTCCTCCTGGGCGATGTCTGGAAATTGGGCGGCGTCAGCCTGCTCCTGGTGGCCCTTGAAATCGCAGGCTCCCTCGCCTTCATGACCTTCCTGGGCCGGGCCTTCGGCCTCCGGCCCAAGCTGACCACCCTCCTGGCCGTCGGCTCGGCGGTGTGCGGTGTGAGCGCCATCATCGCCACCAAGGGCGCCATCGATGCGGACGAGCAGGATTCCTCCTTCGCCATCGCGGCCATCCTCGCCCTCGGCGCCATCGCGCTCTTCACCTTTCCCCTCATCGGTCATGCGCTCCATCTCTCCGATCACGCCTACGGTGTCTGGGCCGGCCTTGCTGTCGACAACACCGCCGAGGCCGCCGCCGCAGGGGCCCTGTATTCCGACGCCGCAGCCAAACTCGCGATCCTTACGAAGACCACCCGCAATGCCCTCATCGGCTTTGTGGTGCTCGGCTACGCCATCCACTGGGCCCGGAAGGGCGAGGCCCACGCTGTCGGTCACAAGGCCGCCTTCCTGTGGCAGAAGTTCCCGAAATTCGTCCTGGGATTCCTGCTGATCTCGCTGCTGGCCACCGTCGGTTTCTTCACCAAGGATCAGAACACGGCCCTGGCCAACCTCTCGCGCTGGGCCTTCCTGCTCACCTTCGCGGGCGTGGGCCTCCGCACCAACTTCCGGGAGATGCGCAAGCAGGGCCTCCGGCCATTTGTGGTCGGCTTCATCGGCGAGATCGCCATCGCCCTCTTCACCCTGGTGCTCGTCATCGTCACCGGGCACCTCTTCGGGTTCTGATCCACGACCAGCTGTCGCGCCGTCAGTCCTTCACCTGCTCCACCTTGAGGGTTCCCTTGGGCCTGGCGAAGATCTTGACTTTCCAGGGCCGGGTCAGGGCCTGGGTCACGTAGCTGCCGGGCGCCGGGCGGCGGACCCTCCAGCGGACGAGGAGGTCATCCCCCTGTGGGACCGGGTCCAGAAATTCGACGGTGTAGCCGCCCGTGGGCCGCAGGCCGGCGTGGGCCACCACGGCGCTGTCCTTCTTGAAATCAATTTGCGGCAGCTTCAGGTCCAGCCGTCGGCAGAGCTTGGCCAACCGGGCCGGGTGGGTGACCACTTCCGCGACCGGAGCCTCCTCGCCTCCGTACTGTCCCCGCCACTCCTGGACCTCCTCGGTTTGAGCCGTTCCCGCTGCAGGCCAGGCGCTGAGCGCCCAGGGAAGGAGGCAGAGCGACAAGGACAGGGAGGGCAGGTTCATGACCGGCCCCCGGTATCGGATGGCGTCTCCGGCTGCCGGGCCCCGAGGCGGCCCGATAGGGCGAGGATGAGGAACAGGACCAGGGGGATCAAGACACCCGCGTCGATGGACCAGGGTTCAGGCCCCAGAATCCCGAGGATGGCCCCCACGAAGGATCCCAACAGAGACAGGGCGAACCACCCGAACAGGGGCCAGAATCGTGCCTTCCCCAAGTGATGGTAGAGACCGGAGCCAAGAAGGCCCGCCACTCCGCCAGCCACCCCGCCAACCAGATCCGCGCCGTGGGCGCCCAGGTGGTGGTTCGCCGCCAGGCCGGAGGCGAGGACGGCACCGGTGAACCCGAACAGCCCAAAGCGAAGCAGGGCACCGAGGCTCATGGAAAGGCCGCGCCTCCAGCCCACTCCATCTGCCTGCTCCCACAGCCAGAGGGCGGCCACCAGACTCCCAAGACCCGCCAGGACAAGTCCAGCCAGGGAGAAGAGGGAAACCGCTGCGCCACGCCCGTCCCCATGGAGGAGCCTGGGGACCACCAGAGCCAGGGCCACCAACACAAGAGCCAGGGCCAGGTAGTACTCATAGCGCACGAACCCGGCCTCTCGGCCGGATGGAGTGGGTGGAGCATCCTTCATTGAGTGAGGATCCATGGGTGCGGCTCGGGTGACCCGGAAGGAGAGGTGAGCCCCAGGATCGCAGTCCTCCCCTTTCCGTCAAGGAATGGAACTGGCCGTGACTTGAATCGGTCCGGAATCATCCGATACTGCCTTAGAGGTCATAACAAAACTCGACGAGGCCGCGATGAATCCAGGCGGGATGCACCGCAAGGAAGGGCCCGCAGGGCAACGTGGTTCGTTGTTCAAGGGACCTGACGCCGCGGAGCGCCTGCCTGGCTTCATCCCTCCGGGCGAGGGGCGGCGGGCGTCGCGATCCAGCGTCACGCTCGTCGCGCGTAGTACCTGCTACGCTTCGACTCGCGATCCTCGCCTCGCTCGCCCGACACCCCTCGCGCGGCGCCGTGGGGTTTTGTTATGACCTCTTAGCACCCCGACCGAAAAATTCTTGTGAGGACACCATGGCCCACCAATGGACGCGCATCGTCATGAAGGGCCGGGCCCAGGTGATCCCTCCGATCTGTCCGATCTGCCTCGGCCCCGCCGACCAGAAGCTCCGCTACGGCTACAAGGGCCTGGAGGGCTGGGTCACGCGGACCACGTATTATCAGACGTTCACCTATTGCGCGGACTGCCAGCCCCAGGTGGCCTCGGCCACGAGGCTGCGCCGTTGGGGCTACTTCGGCGTGGTGGTGGGCGGCATCGCCCTCATCCCGCTCCTGCTCGCCCTCTCTTCACTCGTGAAGGACCCGGCCACCGGCAAGGTCTCCGACCTCGCGCTCAATGTGGGCATGGCCGTGGCCGGCCTGTTGAGTGCGGGCGTGGCGGTCCTGGTCTACTGGGTGGCCCGGACCCTCAAGCGCCGAAGCCATCCCCTGCGGCCCGGGCAGCTCGTCTGGGGCCCCGGGGCCTTCTATACCGGGAGCGCCCGCATGGGCCTCAGCAGCAACACCTCTGTCTACAAGGCCGTGCGCCCCGAGTGGATCGCCGCCCTGGCCCGGGCCAATCCTGAGCAGGTCGATGATGCCGCCTACCAGGCCTTGACGGGCTCCGCGCGTCCCGCAGTCCCGCCCGACTCCCGACCCTTCGGACCCGGCTGATGAGGCTCCGCCTCGGGGACCTTCCCGCGGACCGGGTGGATCTGCTGAAGCGGGTTGCTCGGGAGCAGGGACTCGGGGAAGGGACCCTGTTCCTGGTCCAATCCCACCGCTGGCTGATGGTCATGGGCCTGCTCTGCCTGGGAGCCGGCCTCGCCTCCGCCTGGATCCTGGTCCGCGGCGTATCGGACTGGCCCCGCCCTGCGGATGCCGCGCTGCCCTGGATCGGGCTGCTGGGCCTGGTCTACGGTCCCCTTGCGCTCAAGGAATTCGCCCAGATCCTCGGTGCTGAGCTCAAGCCCTTCCTTCTGCTCACCCCCTTCAACCTGATCCGCTGCCGGGGCAGCCACCGCCCTCTGGAGCTGTACCGCCTGGCAGAGGCGCGCGCCTTTGACCGGGTGGAGGAGTACCATGGCGTGAAATGGGCGGGCCAGGCCTATGCCTTCACCTTCGACGGAGGCGCCCCCATCAAGTTCGTCCTCCGCAAGGCGAAGGACATCGAGGTCGCGGAGCGCACCCTGGCCCTGGCCCGGGCGGCAGGGCGGGGCGAGCCGCTGCCGGACCTCCCGGTCCGTCGGGCGGGCCACCTGGGCCCCGGCTATTCCCTTCCGGAACCGAAGCCGAGTGGTCTCGAGAAGTTTTTCGACCCTGCTTCTGAAACCTGGCTGCTCGTCCTGGGCTTCCTCTGCCTGGCCTTCATCCCCTATGCCCTCTTCCGGTGAGACCTTGACCGACCTGTCCCCGTTCCCCCAGGACCTGGCCCAGTTGCCCGATGGGGAGCGCATTCAGGAGGCCTTCGGGTGGGCCCCCGCCGCCTGGGGGCTGGTCCTCTTCACCTTCAGCCTCCTCCTGGCCTTCCAACCCGCGAGACTGGGCACGGGCGAACGGATCGGCCTGGGCTCCGCCCTTCTCGGCAGCCTCATCCTCTGGTCCTACGAGGTCCTGCGCCGCCGCCAGCCGAAGGTTCTTGTGCGCCGAGGTCCCACCCTGGCGCTGTACCTGCGTGGCAAGCTGGCCCGTGAAGTGGGAGTCGCAGCCAGCGGCATCTACCTCCGGCATCCGTCCCGGACCTGGGGACCCATCCTCATGACCACCCTGGGCACGCTGGCGGCCGGGTCCTTCCTGCTGCCGGGAGGGCCCGCCACGACCTGGGGAGACCGGCTTACGGCGGCCCTGGCCGCCCTCAGCTTCGCCACCCTCTGCAGCACGCTCGTGCGCACCCGCCTGTTCTGCGAAGAGGCGCTGATTCCCCGGGATGGCGGCGGGCTCCAGCATCTGCTGGTGCGCAAGCGGGACCTGCCGAGGATCTTCCGCCCCACCTCCTGAGGCCAGGACTGGTCTTCGGAACATCCTCTTGGGCTCGGGCGCCCCCCTCAGTCCACCGCCACGGGGAACCCCTGGGTGGATTCTGAGGCGGCGGCGACGGGGGTCTGCCGTCCGCCGGTGAGCTCGTCCACGCGACGGCGCACGTAGGTCTCCAGCGAGGTGGTGGTGATGCGCCCGGTGTGCTGGGGATCCGCCGCGCCCGCCAGGCCTTCGCGGAGGGCCTTGGTGAAGGCGCCGTTGTTCCAGACCGGGCTTTCCAGGCTGGTCTGGGCCCCGGTGCTGGAGCTGAACACGACGGTGCCTGGCCCCGACTGGATGAGCTCATTGATGAAGCGGATGCGCTTCATCGAGTCGTCGAGGCTGCGCATGCGGCCCTCGCCCAGGACATTGCCGCTGTGGCAGGTGTCCATGAGCATCAGGGTGCGGCCCTGGGTGGCGTCCAGGCGCGCCTTGATCGCCCGGCCATCGACCCCCCAGCTGCCCTGGCTGAAATCGTAGGGCACCAGGAAGTAGCTGGATTTCTCGGCATTGGTGCCCCCGTGCGACGAAAAGAAATAGAGGGTCACGGTGGCCGGCCCCGAGGAGGCCGCCAGGTCGTCCATGGCCTCGAGGATCTGCTTCTCCGTGGCCTGATCATCGAGCAGCAGCTTCACCTCCACCTTGTCGAAGAGCCTCCCTGCCTGGTGCTGGAACTCCCGGGCGATGTCGGCGGCATCCTTGGCGGGAAACTGGAGGTTGTACTTCGGACTTGCGTACTGGGTGACGCCCACGGCCAGCACCCGCAGGGTGGGGGGCTGAGGTTCGGGCGTGGGAACCGGTGTCGGCGCGACTGGGACGGGGGTGGTCGTGGTCTCCTGAGGCGGGGCGACGGTCACCTGCCGCTCGGCCAGCTCCGAGAGCTGTCCGTCCTCCAGTTCGGCCTGGATGCCCACGGTCGCGGACCGGGGCGGCAGGTTCACGGGAACCGGGTAGGTGCGGTCCAGGCCCTCGAAGGTCTCCTTGGCCTGCTGCGGGCGGATGCCCCGGCTCGGCGGTACCCTCGCCCCGTCCAGGAACACGCGGAAACCCTTCACCGGCCTGGCGGCGCCATAGGTCCGCAAGGAGACCTGGAACGTGGCAGCCCGAGCCGGGACGGCTTCCCCTTCGGCGGGGGAAAGGATCCGGAGCACGGGTGGCAGTTCGTCCATGCGGGGGATCACCGTCACCTGAGCCTCGGTGCCGCCCTGCCCAGCCTGGAGCTTCTGCAGGGCCGCGGTCTCATCCAGGGTGCCCATCAACAGCGCCATCAGCTCCGGCTTCCAGAACCGCTCGCGGAAGTGGGACAGGGGGAAGTAGTCGGCGGTCTGATTGGTGCGGTTCACCTGCCAGCCCACCAGGCTTTCGCCGCCGAGGCTGGTGCAGAAGCATCCCGAGGGCGTCCACAACACCCACCGCTGGTCCGCCGCCACGAAGAGACTCAGGAGCTCCCGACCATCCGAGGTGCGGTACCACCGGAAGGTGCCATCGGCCAGCAAGGCCACGGCCACCCGGCCATCTTCGCGCTGCGCCAGGCCCCAGACGGCGGCCGGTGCGTGCACCTTCCAGCGCTCGGCGCCCTGGGCCGAGTAGGCCCGCAGGTACCAGTCCGTGCCCAGGAGGAAGGTCGCGCCGCCGGGGGCAACGGAGAGGCTGCGGGTGGTTTCCGCCGGTTCCAGGGCCAGTGGGTGGCCGTTCAGGACCGGATGCTCGCCGTCCTTCCAGCCCTCCACACGGAGGCCCGGCGCCTCCAGGCGGGGAGCCACCATCGCCTGGGCCTGGCTCAGGCCCAGTTCCGCCACGGAGAAGGCCAGTCCCTGGGCCCCCGACAGACGCCCTGCCAGGGGCACCACCTGGGCCTGGGCATCGAGGCGGTAGGCCTCCCGGGCCACCCGCAGATCTCCCTGGGGGCCAGCCTGGATGAAGCGAGGCCGACCCAGGGCGTCCATCACGCCCCAGGCCGGATCCTGGGCGGCGTAGGCCACCTCGCCATTGCCTAGGGGGACCAGATCGGACACGGTGGCCCTGGAGATGGGAGTCTCCGTGGCCGTACCTCGCCCCCCCTGGGCCCAGCGGCGCAGCACGTTGCGCGAGGCGCCGAAGTCCTCGCCCCCGGCGGCCAGCAGTGTCTGGGCATCGGCGCTCCAGGCCACCAGGCCCAGCTTCGGCGTCCCCGGCTCGGGCACGAACACTACGCTCAGGTCCGCTGCCGCCCGCACCTCCACCCTGGGGCTGTCTGCATAGGCCACGGCCACGTGGCTGCCATCGGGACTGAAGGCGATGCCGAAGGGGCCCGGCATCGACCCCTTCACCCGCCGCAGCAGTCTGAAATCCGGGCCATAGAGCCGGATGAAGCCGTCATCGCCGGTGGCGGCGTAGCGGCCCTGGGCGTCGAAGGTCCCGCGATAGCTGGGCTGGGGGTAGTCCAGATCCTGGCCCAGCAGGGTCCCGTCGGACACCCGGAGCAGGCGCAGTCCCAGGTTGCCGCCCAGGTGGGCCACCAGCCGCTGGCCGTCCGGGCTGAAGACCAGGAAGTTCACCACCTGCGGGCCCACCTGGAGGATGCGCAGGCAGCTGCCCGTGCGGGTGTCCACCAGCAGGATGCGATGACTGTCCTCCCGGCTGCCGCGGGTCCAGCCGCCCAGGGCCGCCACGCGGCCGTCGGGCGAGAGCGCGGCCGCGTAGAACATGCCGACCTTGCCGTCTTCCACAGCGGGACGGAGGGTGCGCAGGAGGCGCCCCGTGGGCACCTCCCACAGGCGGGCAGTCTTGTCCTCGGAGGCGGTCAGGGCCAGCTGGCCATCCCGGCTGAGGGACAGGGCCCGGATGGCCGCGATGTGCTGGCCTGTCTCCAGGCGCAGAACAGGCGCCAACTTCAGCGCGGAGGGAGCGGGCCCGGGTACCTGGGACTCGCGGCCTCCGTGGTCGGCCCCCCCCACGGCGACCGGGAGGGTCACCACCTGGACGGGCGTGGGTGGCACGTTCACGGTGACGTTCACCACCGACGGGGCCGGCGCGGCTGGGAGCGGGGCTTCGGCGTTTCGCACCACCTGATCGAAGGCAGGCCAGCGCATCTCCCGCAGTTGTTCCAGCAGCGTCTCGCGCCGCGCCTTCGCTTCGGCGCTGCCGCGACCGATCCAGTCGCTCATCCAGCCGATGAAGCTGGGCAGCTTTGCCGCCACGGCCATGACCAGCGGTACGATCTTCGCCTGCCCCTGGCCCTGGCAGTCCGCGCCGTCCAGGTAGCCGATGAGCTCATCCGTGGCCCGCTGGGACGCTTCCAGCCGGGCCCGGTACACCTTCTCCCGGCGCAGGTCGTCCTGGCCCACGTCCAGGATCAGCTGGTCCAGGAAACCGTTGCTGGATTCCCGGGCGATCCGGTACCGCCTCTGGGCCTCCCTCAGTTTGGGGCTGTCCGGCGGACACCGGCGGGCCGTCTGCCGCAGCGCCTCCTCCGCCGTCGTGCGCCGGCTCGCCAGGGTGGCCAGCAGTTCGTGCAGCGAGGGCTGCGCGGCCAGGGCCGCCACCGACATCGCCAGGACACAGAACATCGATCGAAGGGAGTGCGTCATGGTTCACCCGTCGGACCCCATGCGGGGATGAGCTGGTCGGAGCGGCAGTAGGTCAGTAAGTGCCTTCAGGGTAGTCGGGACCCTGGAGGATGTTTCCAGTAAACAGCAGGGTGGAGGCGCCATTGAACCCGCGCAACTGCCCACACGTCTGCCCACACGTCGAACAGAGCCGTCCCTTGGTGGTCACCGCAATTCCGCCAGGGCCTTCCTGGCGTTTTCATTCCCTTGGTCGGCGGCCTTCCGGAACCACTCGGCCGCCTGGACCAGGTCCTTGGGCACCCCCTTCCCGTACTGGTACATGAAGCCGAGGTTGCACTGGCCGTAGGGTTCACCCTGCTGTGCGGCCCTGCGGTACCACGTGACCGCCTCGGCATCGCTCTGGGCCACGCCCCGCCCGTTCTGGTACATCACGCCGAGCCAATTCTCGGCCCCGGGGTAGCCCTGATCGGCCGATTTCCTTAACCAGTTCACGGCCTCGGCATCGTTCCTGGCCATGCCCTTCCCGGCCTGGCACATCACGCCCAGGTTGTACTGGCCCTGGCTCAGCCCATGCTCGGCGGATCTGCGATACCACGCGACGGCCTCGGTATCGCTCTGGGCCACGCCCCGCCCATTCTGGTACATCACCCCGAGCCAATTCTCTGCCTCGTGGTTGCCCTGATCTGCTGCCTTGCGGAACCAGGCGACGGCCTCGATCTCGTTCTTGCCGACACCTTTCCCGGCCTGGTACATCACGCCCAGGTTGTACTGGGCCTGGCTCAATCCGTGCTCGGCGGACCTGCGGTACCACGCGACGGCCTCGGCATCGCTCTGGGCCACGCCCCGCCCGTTCTGGTACATCACGCCGAGCCAATTCTCTGCCCCGGCGGAGCCCTGCTCGGCCGATTTCCTCAGCCAGTTCACAGCCTCGGCATCGTTCCTGGCCACGCCCTTCCCGGCCTGGTACATCACGCCCAGGTTGTACTGGGCCTGGCTCAACCCGTGCTCGGCGGACCGGCGGTACCACGCGACGGCCTCGGCATCACTCTGGGTCACGCCCCGTCCATTCTGGTACATCACGCCGAGCCAATTCTCTGCCTCCTGGCTGCCGCGCTCGGCGGCTTTGCGAAACCAGGAGAACGCGTTGGATTCACTCTGAGCGACGCCTTTCCCGTTCAAGTAGGCCTGGGCCACCTGCACTTGCGCGGCAGGGTTGCCCTGCTCCGCCGATTTCCGGTTCCACGCCAGGGCCTCCACATCGGATTGGGCAACGCCTTTCCCCTGCTGGTACATGTAGCCCAGCCCACTCTGGGCCCAGGGGTTCCCCTGTTCTGCCGCCCTGCGGAACCAGCTGGCGGCATCCCCATCACTCTGGGGCACCTCGCGCCCGGTCAGGCAGGCCACTCCCAGGAAGAACTGACCGAAGGGCCAGCCCTGCTCCGCAGACTTCCGGAACCACAGGACGGCTTCCGCTTCGTTTTTCTCGGCGCCCTCGCCCGTCCAGTAGACCCTCCCCAACACTGCCTGGGCCTCGGGGTCACCCTGCTCCGCCAGGGGCCGAAGGGAGGCCAGCGCCTTCCGGTAGAGGACCAGGGCCCTTCCCTGGTCCTGGGCGGTCCCCTTCCCTTTTTCATAGGCCTCGCCGAGATCCAGCTGACCCCACCAGAAGCCCTGTGCCGCCGCCTGGTCGTAGCATTCGAAGGCCTTGGCCTCATCCTTCTCCAGGCCGCAGCCCGGAAGGTTCCCCGCATAGGCATCCCCAAGGCCCACGAGCCCACGGGCATTCCCCTGGTCGGCGGCCTTGCGCGCGTATTCCAGGGCCTTCAGGGCATTGGCCGGCGTTCCCATCCCGTTCTGGTACATCCGGCCCAGGCGCGCCTGAGCTTCGGCATGGCCCTGGTCGGCAGCTTCGATGAAGTGGATCAGGGCTTCTTGGTGATTCTTCGGAACACCCTGCCCGAACAGGCTCGCCAGGCCCAGCCGGTAGGCCTCTTCCCCCGCCTGTCCCTCCGAGGGCGCCACCGGGCCGGAGGTTGTGGATACCGAACCCGGAGCGGGCCTCCCCGCCCGGAAGTAGAACTCGCCCGTGAGGCTGGAGCTGTCCCAGGGCACTTGTGCATCGTGGCTGGCCTGCTTGACACCCACCCGCACTTTCTTGAAGACCTCCTCCACCTTGAGGCCCGGTTCTTTCAGGGCCCGCAGCAACTGCTGGGTGTAGAGGCCGTTCCGGCCATCACCATCAGAAGCCGTGTTGCCGGGGGCCGTGGCGAAGGCCACGAAGGTTCCCGAGGGTGCCTCCATCTGCGCCAGGCCACCGCTGGTGCTCCGGAAGCTGCGGGCGAAGGGGTTGTTGCGGCAGGCGTCCAGGATGACGAGGTTGACCCGGTTCTTCGCCGAGTCCATCCGGGCGAGCACAGTGCTGGCATCCAGGGCCTCGGTGGCCACGTCCTCTTCGGTGGCGATGTCCGCACCCACGGGGATGAGGAAATTCACGCCCCTCACCTGCATGCCGTGACCGGCGTAGTAGAAGAGGCCCACGCCTCCGGCCGCGAGCCGCTGCCCGAAGCCCCTGACCGCCTCGAGCATCCGCTTCCGCCCGCCGTCCAGCACCAGATCCACCTGAAAACCCAGTTCCTTGAGGGCCGCCGCCATGGCCCGGGCATCGTTGGGCGGGTTCTTCAGCGGTGCATCCTTGTAGGCCCCGTTGCCAATGACCAGCGCCACCCGTTTTTCATTCGCCGGCGCGACCTGTGAAGTGTCCTGCTGGGGCCGCAGGGTGCGGTCCTCCTTCCTCGACGGAGTCTTCTGGGCAGCCAGGCAGAGGGCACTGAGGCAGGTCAGAAATTGAATGAGCAGCCTGTTCATGGGTTCCTCGGCCTGGGGTCGGATTCGCCATTGTAGGCGGGGGCCGCCGATCCGGCACTGGTGGCCCCGAGATGAAGCGGTTCAGGACGGAAGATGAGGTCAGTTCGACGTCCGCACCGCCGCCACGACCCGGAAACCTTCACTGCCGCTGTGCATGTCCGGAGGGCCATAGACCAAGGCACCCGCCCCCAGGAAGGAGGCATCGTAGTACCAGGAACCGCCATGCCACACCCGCTGCGAACCGCTGGGGGGCCCCTGGGGATCCACCAGGGGCGAGACCTGGTCATCGGCCTCCCCGTGCCAGTCCTGGCACAGCTGCAGTACATTGCCGATCATGTCGTAGAGGCCGAAGGCGTTCGGTAGCTTCTGGCCCACGGGATGGGTGGTGCCCCCACTGTTCCCGTTGTGCCACGCGATGGCGTCCACAGGACCGTAGACCTCACCCTCTGTCCCTGCGTGGCTGGCATATTCCAGCTCGGCCCGGGTGGGCAGGCGGAAGGTCCAGGTGTCCTGCAGAGTGTTCAGCCGTGCCAGGAACAGCTGCACATCGTCCCAGTTCACCTGCTCCACGGGGGCGTTGGGTCCAGCCCCCGGGAAGGCGGACGGGTTGTTCCCCATGACCGCCATCCATTGTCCCTGGGTCACGGGGTAGCGGCCCAGCCAGAACGGTCGGCTGATCCGGACTTCGCGACCGGGCATTCCTGGGCCGTGATCCTGCTCGGCCCCCCGGCGGAACTTCCCCGGGTGGATCTGCACCAGGTCCAGTCGGGCATGCAGCCGTTCTCCAGGGGCCCTCAGCCGCCTGAACCAGGCCACGAATCCCCGCTGCTGCGCCAGCCCGATATCCAGCTGTGTCTCCCACAACCCGGAAGCGGCGCGGGTCGCACCGGGTCCGGGCGGCGTCTCCGGCAGCGAGGACGTGGCTCCCAGGGCCGCTTGGAGTTTTTGGCCTTCTTCAGGGGTGGCGCCCGGCGCAGGCTTCGGCACGGCGGGAGTCCCCGGCCGGAAATAGAACCGACCCACGGTGCTGTTGGATTCCCAGGGGACCTGCTGGCCCTGGCTGCGGGATTCGACTTCGGCCCGCACATCCTGGAACAGGTCCAGCAGGGATACCCCCGGTTCCTTCAGCTTGGCCAGCAGCGCCTCGGTGTAAAGGCCATGCTCGCCGTTGCCGTCGGCGGCGGTGCTGCCGGGGGCGGTGGCATAGGCGATGAGGCTGCCCTTGGGCGCGCTCACCTGCGCCAGGCCCTTGTTCGCACTGCGCCAGGACCGGGCGAAGGGGTTGTTGCGGCAGGCATCGAGGATGAGGATGTTGAGCTGGTTCCGGGCCGCGTCCATCTTGTCCAGTACCCGGCCCACATCCACGCCCTCGTAGGGCACGTCGTCCTCCCGGGAGAGATTGGCACCCACGGGGATGAGGTAGTTCGCGCCCTTCACGGCCACGCCATGGCCCGCGTAGTAGAAGAGCCCCACAGATCCGCCGCGGATGCGATCACCGAAGGCCTGGATGGCGTCTTCCATCTCGCGCTTCGAGGCGTTCACCCTCAGCGTCACCTCGAACTGGCAGCCCTCCAGGGCCGCCTTCATGGCCCGGGCGTCGCTCACGGGATTGCGCAGCGGGGCATCTTCGTAGGAGCCGTTGCCGATGACCAGGGCGATGCGGGCCTCCGTCGCCGCGGGTCTGGACGAGACTTCCTGCTGGGGGCGCAAGGTCCGATTCGCTTCCAGGCCGCCGGCGGCCGAGCCCCTCGAGTGATCTCGGTACAGCAGGAGCCCCGCAGCCACTGCCGCAGCCATGACCACAGCGACCAAGGCGATCCTCCGGCGGGAGCTCATTTCACCACGGCGAGGGGAAAATCCTGGACAGTGTTGGGTTTGGCTGTGGTGGGTGACTGGGTGCCCTTGGTGAGTTCCTTCACCCGCTCGCTGATGTAGAGGTCGAGCATGTTCAGGGTGACCCGGCCCGTGTGCTGGAAGTCGGCCTTCCCGGAGAGCCCTTCGACCACGGCCTTGGTGAAGGCCCCGTTGCCCCACTCGGGACTCTCCTGGCTGCCCTGGCGGCCGGTGCTGGCGCTGAACACCACCACGCCGCTCTCGGCGCTGGATAGCTCGTTGATGAAGCGGTTGGGATCCGTGGCGCCCCGCAACTTCACCTTCACCACGTTCCCGCTGTGGCAGCTGTCCAGGAAGAGCAGCACCTTGCCCGGCAGCTTGGCCAGGGTGGACTGGAAGTCCGTGCTGGGGATCATGGTGGTCTTCATGCGCTCGGGGTCGGCGTTCCAGGGCAGGAAGAAGTAGGCCCCGGTGGGGTCGTTGATGCCGTGTCCCGCCAGGAAGAGCACGGCCACGTCCTTGGCCGTGGTCTGACGCTCCAGCCACTCCAGGCCCTCCAGCACCGCGTCGCGGGTGGCCTCGGCATCCGTGAGGAGCCTCACCTCCACGTCCCGGTAGAGCCGCGTCTTCTGGTCCTGGAGGGCCACGGTGAAGTCGCGGGCGTCCTTGGCGGGATAGTCCAGCCTGAAGTCCGGATTCCGGTAGGTGCCCACGCCCACCGCCAGAACGTAGAGCTTCGGCTGAACGACGAAGGCCGGGATCTGGAGGGTGTCCGGCGTGGCCGCCTCGATCCGGGGACTGACCCAGGCGAGGCGCACGCTGGCGGCCTCGCTCACCGCCGCTCCGCTCTGCGCGAACACCGAGACGATGCAGTCCTGGGAAGGAACGGGCACCTCCAGGGTATAGGTCCTCTCGCCACCCTGGTCCTGCTGGGGCCGCAGGCCACGCAGGTCCACCCGGCGGCCGTCCACGGCGGCCCATACGGCATCGATGGCCAGCCCCTTGGGATGGCGCACGGTGGCCTTCACCGTCACCGTGCCCTGGCTGATCTTGGCTCCGAATTCTGGGCTGAGAACCCTCACCACGGGAGGCACCAGGGCCTCGATGGCCACCGCCTCGACCCGGTTGCCGGATTCCCGATTGGCGGCGGCGATGGCGGCTCCTTCATCCGCCGTCTCCAGCACCTTCGATACGATGTCAGGGCGGAAGCAGGTGGCCCGGAAGCGCGACGCCGGAAAGAAGTCCGCCGCCTGGTCCTTGCCGCGGTTGATGTGCCAGCCGATGAGATCCTCGGCGCCGGGGGAACAGTCGTAATAGCCCGAGGGCGTCCACAGCACCCAGCGCTTCTGGTCTGCGTGGGGGAAGAAAGCCAGCAGTTCCTGGCCATCGCTCATGCGGTGCCAGCGGATCGTGCCATCCCCGTAGGCGGCCACTCCCAGCTTCCCGTTCGACGAGATGTTGGAGGCGTAGGCACTGCCCGGGGCAGGCCGCTTCCACCGCTGGACCCCTTTGGCATCGAAGGCATACAGATTCCAGCCCGTGGCGAAGAGCATCTCCCCTTCCGGGCCCAGGGCGAGGCCCCGGCCCTTCTCGTTGGGTGCCATGGGAAGGGGATGCCCGTCGAGCTCAATCCGGCCAAACCTGAACTGGACGTTCGAGGATGAGCTCTTGGGGGGGAGCAGACCCGCGGCGGGGCCCACCTCCAGCCGCCTGGAGGCCACATCGAAAGAGGCCGGCCGCTTTCCAGACGGCTCGTAGCTGAAGGCGATGCGGCTTCCTGGTGGGTCCAGGGCAAAGCCTTCGGCCCAGTACTTGAAGTGGGCGATCTCGCCCACATGGGAGGCTCCGCCCAGGATGCCCCAGGAAGAGGAGCCGGACCCCCAGACGAGGCGTCCATCCGGGAGAGAGGCGAGACCGAAGACGCCATCCAAATCGATGGTGTGATCCTCCCAGGGTCCTCGGCCCGAGTCTGCCCAGCTCCGGATGTTGCTTGGAAATTCCTGATTCCGGAAGTGGTGTCCCGCGGCGTAGAGGGTCCGCCCATCCGCCGACCAGGCCACGGCGGTGACGTCCCAGAACATCTCCTTCACGTCCGGCGCCAGCAGGAGCGAGAGGTCGGAAGCGCTGCGCACTTGCACAATGGGGTTCTCGACGATCCTTCCGTCCCTCAGCTGGTCCATGATCTTGAGGGCGATGCGGCTGCCATCGGGCGAGAAGCGCACCCCGGCCGGGTGGTTGCCCACCTGGACCTTGCCCAGCCGCTTCCCCTCGGCGCTGTAGAGACAGACCGAACCGTCCAGGCAGGTCGCCACCAGGCGACCCGCCTGGTCGAAATCACAGCCGTGGCTGGCATCTGGGTAGTCCTCGTCCCGGGCCAATTCGCGGCCATCGGATGTGCGGTAGATGCGGATGCCCCTCGCTCCGAGGCTGGCCGCGATCCGCTGCCCATCCTTGGAGAACTCCAGGTGAATGACGATTCCCGGCAGGCCTGAAACGCGGCGCAGGAGGCGACCCGTGGCGCGATCGAAGACGTAGAAGGCGTAGGACTCGTCCCATTCATAGCCGGACCATCCCCCCGCCGCCACCAGCGCCCCATCGGGGCTCAGGGCGCAGGCGTAGAGCGCACCCTCATTCCCGCCCCCCAGGGGGGGCCGCAGCGTGGAGATGAGGGAACCGCTGGCCAGATCCCAGATCCGGAGGGTCTTGTCCCAGGAGGCCGTGGCCAGGAACCGCCCGGCCGCATCCACGGAGACGTCATTGATCGAGGCCGAGTGCACCCCCGTCTCGATGCGCAGGATGGGCTGCGAGGACGGCTCACCGGCGGGCAGGTACAGAACGGACAGGAGGGTCACTGCGCACAACCACAGACGCTTCATGGCTCTCCTCGATCCTGGAATTGGGATCCATCATGCTACCTATGGCGCCCAAGCGACGGGAAAACCCGGCAGGCCAGGCCGCTATAGTGAACCCACAGCGAACCCCGCATGAGCCCCCCCACTCCCACACCCTCCTCGCCACTGCGGTCCTGGACCTTCTGGGTCGGGCTGGTGGGACTGCTGGCGATCCTGGCCCCCTTCGCGCCGGCACTGGACCGCCGGGCCTACGATCTCCTCAGCTCGAGGCTGAGGAACGAAGGAGAAGACCCCTCCGTGGTGCTCGTGGGCATCGACGAGGCCACCGAACGGCAGTATCCCGAACCCCATGCGCTCTGGCACCGCCACCTGGGGACGGCCTTCGAGGCCCTGGCCCAGGCGGGGCCCCGGGCCGTGGGCGTGGACATCAACCTCCCCGACCGCAGCTTCGACTCGGTGCAGGCCGGCGGCGATGCGGCCCTCCTGAAGGGCATCGTGCTCCTGCGCCATGCCTGTCCCCTGGTCCTCGGCCTCACGGTGCAGGGGGATGGGAGCCTCCGGCCCCTCTATGCACCTTTCAGGACGGCCGCGGGCCCCGGGGGCCTGGGACTGGTGGAGTGGCAGGTGGATCCCGATGGCGTGGTGCGCCGCTTCGGGGAGCGCTTCGAGGGGCAGCGGGAGGCCCTGCCGACCCTGGCGGGCCAGCTGGCCCGGGCCCTGGAGCGCCCCGTGCGCTCGGGGTGGCTGGATTACCGCCACGCCGCCCCGGTGGCCTACATGCCCCTCCAGCAGGTGGTGGACGGGTACCGCGACGGCCGGGTCGAGGAACTGAGGCGGGCCTTCGCCGGCCGGGTGGTGCTCGTGGGATCGGTCCTCCCCTTCGTGGACCGGCATTTCCAGGTGGTGGACCTCAACGGCTGGGGCGAGGACAACCGGCGCTTCGCCCCCGGCGTGCTGCTGCACGTACAGGCGGTGCGCAACCTGCTGGGCGCGGGGCCCCTGGGGGGAATTCCCCGCCTGGCGGTGCTCGCCCTGACGCTCCTCTGCCTCCTGGCCGGAACCTTCCTCGGCCGGCAGGTGCTCAAGGGGGGCGCCGCCCTGGGGCTGGCGCTGGCCCTGCTGGGAGCCGCCGTGGGGGGCTGCTTCCTCGAGGGCATCCTCCTGCCGCCCACCCTGCCCGGGGCGGGGCTGGTGTCGGGTTATCTGGTCCGGGTGGTCTGGGGCACCGTGCGCCGCCAGCGGGAGTCGGCCCGGCTGAAGCGGGTGTTCGGCGGCTACGTGAGCCCGCCGATCCTGAAGGAGATCCTCGCGGGCCGCATCGATCCGGGCCTGGACGGGGAGCGCGCCTTCCTGTGCGTCCTGTTCAGCGATGTGCGGGGCTACACCACCCTGTCCGAGGGCCTGGAACCGGAGGCCATCATCGGCGTCCTGAACCGCTACTTCGACCGCATGGCTCCCCTGATCCACGCCTTCGGCGGCAGCGTGGACAGCTACATGGGCGACGGCATCATGGCCCACTTCGGGCATCCGGGCGCCCAGGAGAATCCCTGCCAGGCCGCCTTCGAATCGTCCAAGGCGATGCTGGGGGCCCTGAAGGAGCTCAACCGCGAACTGGCCTCGGAGGGCCAGCCCGAATTGCGCATCGGCATCGGGCTCCATGCGGGCGACGCGGTGGTGGGCCACATCGGATCCAAGGAGCGCCACGAGTACACCGCCATCGGCGATACCGTGAACGTGGCCAGCCGGGTGGAGGGGCTCACCAAGGACGCCGGCCATCCCCTCGTGCTGACCGAGGCCGTGGCCCAGCACCTGGACGGACGCGAGGCCCTGGTCCCCCTCGGCCCGCGCGCCCTCAAAGGCCATACCCCCCTGCCGGTGTTCGGCTGGTCCCCCAAGGAGTGAACATGCGGCTCGCCCTGACGCTGACCCTGCTGCTGGGGATTCCGGTCCAGGCCGGGCTCCGGATCCAGTCCACCGCCGTGGCCATGGTCACGGACGCCCAGGGCGAGTGCCGGCTGGGCGAGGGCTCGACGCCGGTCGCCATCACCAGCGAGGTCGGGGCCGGTGTGCCCCTGAGGCTGAAGGCCGGGGCCCGGCTCACGCTCCTGGTGTACGGGTCGGGCGAAGAGGTGCGGCTGGCAGGCCCCGGCACCTTCAGTCTGGACGGGAAGGGCCTGGTCTCTGGCCCCCCCGCGGGCATCGGGCGCGCCCAGGGTCCGGGGCTGAGCCTGAAGGATTCTCTGAAGCCGGGCGGCCTCGCCCAGGCCAGCCTGGTCATGCGCGGGCCCTTCGACATCGAGGTGGAGGAGCCCTCCCAGCCCACGGTGCGCACGGTCCGGCCCCGGTTCCGCTGGGTGCCAGTGAAGGGCGCCACCAGCTACCAGTTCCGCCTGCGCAAGGCCGGAGGGGATACGCTCGTGGCCGTCACGACCCAGGAACCGGCCCTCAGCCTGCCCGAAGGCCTGGAGCTTCAGCCCGGGTCAAAGTATCAGTGGGATCTCAGCACCGACCTCCCAGGCCTCCGGGTCCTGCGCAGCGAGGGGGACCTGGAGGCGCTGGACGAGGCCCGTGGACAGTTCCTGGACCGCCTGCGGGAGGCCGCTCCCAACAGTTTCTCGCACCGGCTCGTCTACGCCGCCACGCTCCACGTGTACGGCCTCCTCGCCGAAGCCAAGGTGGAATGGCGGATCCTGGCGAGCCAGCGCCCCGAGGATGCCATGCTGCAGGCCTTCGCCCGGTGAAGGGCTGGCCTTCTCGGGGGCCGGCGGTCCAGCACGCCTGCCCCCGGATCCTGAGGCCGCAGGAGGGAAGGGGTTAGCATGGACCTTCACGGGGAAGCCCATGCCTGGCATCGGAACGATCGTAAATGCTGCAGCGATCCTCGCGGGGGCAGCGCTCGGACTCCTCTTCGGGCATGTGATCCCCAAGCGGATCCGCACCACGACCATGTATGCCATCGGCCTCGCGGTGTTTGCCCTGGGGCTTCAGATGGCCCTGGACCCGCGTGTCGAACACACCAAAATCCCCTATGCCGGCTCGATGCCCTACCATCCGAACCTGCTCACGGTCATCGGGGGTCTGGTGCTGGGCAGCATCCTGGGGGAACTCCTCCACCTGGAACTCCGCCTGGAGCACTTTGGCCAGTGGCTCCAGTCCCTGGCCGCGAGGGCCCCACTCCTGGCCTCGTCCAGGACAGAGGAAAAGGAGGGGAAGGGCCACAGCCTGGTGGAGGGCTTCGTCACGGCCTCCCTCCTCTACTGCGTGGGCGCCATGGCCGTGATCGGATCCATCCAGGACGCCGCCGGCCAGCCCCACGTGCTCTATGTCAAGGCGATGCTGGACGGCATCGGCGCCGTCATCCTGGCCAGCACGCTGGGGGTGGGTGTGGCCCTGTCGGCCCTTCCGATCCTCCTGTACCAGGGGGGGATCACCCTGGCCGCGGGCAGTGTGGAGCGCTACCTCACGCTTCCTGTACTCTCCACGCTCACGGCCACCGGCGGCCTGCTCATCGCGGCCATCGGCCTCGATCTCACGGGCATCAAGCGCCTTCCGGTCGGCAACATGCTGCCCGGCGTCTTTGTCGCGGCGGTGCTGGCTTATTTCTTCGGTTAGCAGATCGGCTAAGGGATTGATATGAAGGCCTATTCCACCCAGATGCGGCTTCGAATCGACTGGAGCGAAGTGGATTCCTTCGGCCATGTGAACAACCTGGCCATCCTGAGGTACGCCCAGACGGCACGTCTCAACTACATGGAAGAAACAGGCATGATGCGATTTCATGCGGAGACGGGTATCGGCCCTGTGCTGGCGTCCACCACCTGTCAGTTCAAGAAACAAGTCTTCTACCCGGGCAATGTCATTGTCCACTCCTTCGTGGACCACATTAAAAACACCAGCTTCCACATGCGGCATACCGTTATGAACGAAAGCCTTGAGAGCGTGGCAGAAATGCACGATGTACTTGTATATTTCGACTATAAAAGGAATATCAAGCAGCCGATTCCCGAGCCATTCCGCGAAATAATGATGCAACAAGGCCCCGGCATAAAGTAGCGACTCTTTTTTGGATCCATCCATCCCTGGCCCGCCCCAGCCCCCGGGGGTTCAGAGATATGGGATGTCCGTGAAAACTCATGCAGATGCCTCCACCCTGCGAAGAGAAGGAGAGGGCCTTGACCGCCCCGAATAACCCATGCCGGCTGCTGCAGACACCCATCCGCACCTTGCTTCCCGTTCCCCTGTCGAGACATCACCATGCCAAAGCCAGCGCCGGCCCACCGGATGTCCGCCCTCCCCGGGTGGCTGAAGGGGCTGCTCCTGGTGACGTTTGTCTGGGTGGCCTGGGTGGGAACGGGCCCCAATCGGACAACGCTGCACGGGATCCTGGAAGTCAGCTTCCCCGCCTTCCTCAGCGGGCTGTCCGCCTGGCTCCTCTGGCACGCCTCGTACCGCCAGGAGTTGCCGGCCGCCTTCAGGTCCTCCCTCCGGTGGCTCGCGGTGGGCTGGGTCTCGACGACGTTGGGCGTGCTCTTCGTCCTGGTACACGACATCCTGCTGCACAAGGCTCAGGCTCCAGGACTGGTGGGTCTGGCGGACCTGCTCTATCTCAGTGCCTATCCGCTGGCCCTGATCGGTCTGGCCCGCCTCCCGCGGGCGACCCGCCCCCTTCCGGCGCCCTGGCGGATCGTCCTGGACAGCGCCGCCTTCGTCTTCGGCGTCGGCATACCCTTGTGGGTCTTCGCCCTTGGACCGGCGTTTGGGCGGTCCCCGGGACTCGACGTCTTCGTCAGCATGACCTATACGGCCCTTGCCTTCGTGGGGGTCATCACGGTGAACTTCGTGCTGCTGTGCTGCGTGCCGCTGCCCACGCGGAAGGGTTTCAACCTCCTGCTGGCCGGGACCGCACTGTCATGGGTGTCGGACCTCATCTTCTCCCTGGGCATCACGCAACAGATGAGGATCCCGAACTCCTTCCATCTCACGAACCTCCTCACCGGCCTGAGCCTGCTCCTGATTCTCCTGGGTTCCTGGCGGATCCAGACCGATCCCATCCCCGCCTCTCCCCAGCGGCCTACGGCTTTCAGCCCGGTGCCCATGTTCACGATCCTGGTGGTGGGGATCTGGCTGGCAGGGTTCGTGGACATCACGGACGTCCGCAAGGGCACCATCCTGAGAGCCCTGGCCGGCATCATCGTCCTCCTGTTCATCCTTCTCCTGCGGGAGGGGCTGGCGGCCCGGGACAGCATCCGCCAGGCCACCGAGGTCGTCACCGCCACCCTGAGGGCCCGCTTCGAGGCCCTGGTCCAGCATTCCTCCGACCTCATCCTGGTCGTGGATAAGGAAGGGAGGTTCACCTTTTCCAGCCCGGCCTCGTCCCGGTTCTTCGGTGACCCGGGCCAGGACCTGGAGGGACGGCTGGTGGCGGACTTCGTCCACCCTGAGGATCTCGGGCTGTGGACCTCGTTCCTGGGCGAGCTGCAGCATCATTCCGATGCCAGGCCTCTGCAGCAGCTGCGCATGGGCCACCCGCGGGGGGAGTACCGGACCCTGGAGTTCACCGGCAGCAACCTGCTCCAGAATCGGGACCTGGATGGCCTGGTCCTGAATGCCAGAGACATCACCGAACGCCAGCACCTGGAGCACCAGCTTCGCCAGGTGATCAAAATGGACGCCCTGGGAAGGCTGGCCGGAGGCGTGGCCCACGACTTCAACAACCTGCTGTGCGCCATCCTCGGCAACGTGGAACTGGGAAAGTTGAGCCTTCCCCAGGACCACCCGCTCTACACCAGGCTGGCTCGCATCGAGGGCGCTGCCTCCCGCGGTGCCAAGCTCACGGGGCGGTTGCTCTCCTTCACCCGCCAGCAGTCCGCTCCGGCGACCATCCTGGGCCCGGACCAGGTAATGGAAGACCTCCAGCAATTGACCGAGGGCCTCCTGGGTGAACAATTTGACCTGGAGATGTCCACGGAACCTGGGACTGGGTGTTTCCGCGCGGACCTGGGGGAGGTGACCCAGGGGCTCCTTAACCTGGTGATCAACGCCATGGACGCCATGCCCACGGGCGGGCACATCCGCCTGTCTGCCCGGAACGGCGAGATCAGGGACCCCAGCCAGATGAGCTTCCTGGCCCCTGCCCCGGGGCCCTATGTGCTCCTGGAAGTGACTGATTCGGGCACCGGAATGGACGAAGGCATCCTGTCTCACCTGTTCGAGCCCTTTTTCACCACGAAGGGGGGCGACAGGGGCACGGGGCTTGGCCTCATCGGCGTCTACGGCATGCTGAAGGCCTCCAACGGGGGCATCGTCGTCCATTCCGAGCCAGGCCATGGCACCACGTTCCAGCTGTGGTTCCCCCGCGTCTCGCGCACCAGCGTGGAAACCACCACCATCCAGTCTGAATCCCTCCGCGGCTCGGAAACCGTCCTCCTCGTGGAGGACGAGGCGGGGGTCCGCGAGGTGACCAAGGAGATCCTAGTGTCCCTTGGCTACCGGGTCTTCGTGGCGGGGCACGCCGACGAGGCCCGCGCCTTTCTGGGGGGTTACCAAGGCGAGCTGCACCTCCTGGTGACGGACGTGATCATGCCAGGCGACAGCGGCCCCAAGCTTGCCCTGGAACTGCTCAAGGCCCGTCCGGGCCTGCGCGTGCTCTACATCTCCGGCTACACCGCAGGGGAACTGGTCGACCATGGGCTGAATCAGCCCGGGCACTTCCTTCTGGAAAAACCCTTCCGGAGTGATCAGTTGGGTCGCCGCGTGCGGGAAGTCTTGGGAAGCCCTGCCCCATCGGCCTAGAGGCTGACTGTCCAGGCCCATCTGCGGATGGACCTTGAGGACATTCCTGGAAAGGGCGACAGGCTCCTGCGTCGCAGGCCTTGGTCAGGGCCTGAAGGAGGTTGGAAGCAGGACCGGGCTGACCGCGGCATGGCGCAGGATCCTCCGCTTCTCGAGATCGTATTTGTACAGCCAGGTGGACTCCTTCGACTTGATGTCGGACGTGGCGAACACCCGTGCGTAGAGGTAGCGGTTGGCCCTGTCGATCCTGATGTCCTCGGTGCGCTCGTTGGCGGCCATGGGAATGAGCGCCACTCCGGGAGTGGTCGGAAGGGCAGAACCCTGTCCGTCGGAAAATCGAATCGAGATCGGCAGGGATCGATTGCTGGCGGTGATCTTGGCGCAGGCACCGCGGGAGAGCGGGACCTGGTCCTCCCAGCGCAACACGGGTCCCTGCTGGTCCTCGACGACGTGGGCATTGATGGAGACGGCATCCAGGTAGGATTTCGCCAGGAAGAGGTCCGTCATCTTGGCATAGCCGACATAGCCGCCCAGCCCCATGAACAGCATGACGAAGGCCGCGAAGCTGATGAGGTAGGTCGTAGGCTTGAAGGTCATGCAGGGCTCCTCAGGGAAGCAGTTTAGCGGGAGCGCCCGGTTTTGGGCCCGGACCGCTCCCAAAGGTGGTCTGCCTTCGGGCGCGACCCGCCTGCCCGCCCTTGAAAGGCCCCCTCACCCCCCTACCGTGGCCGTGCCACATAGATCCCAGCCAGGATGGCCAGCCCACCCCCCGCCTGGATGGCCGTGACCGGCTCGCCAAGGATCACCCAGGCCATGCAGGCCGCAGCGATGGCCTCCAGGAAGATCACCAGGGACGAGAAGGTTGCCGGCAGCCGGCCAAGGGCCACCGTAAGAAGCCCCTGGCCTCCCGCGTGGCTGATCCAGGCCAGCGCAATCAGCGCCATGAGGCCATGGAGCGACCTGGGGAACAACTGGCGCTCCAGCCCCAGCGCCGCCAGCAGCAGCAGGGCGGCCGTGACCGTCGTGGCCTCGAACGTGACGCGCGCGGCGGAATGGCCTTCACGCGCGGCCTGGACCGCCAGGAAGTACAGCCCGAAGAAGACACCCGTGATGAGGCCGTAGAGATCTCCGAGGGCCGTGCCCACTTTCATCTGGAGGCTTTGGGCGAGGAGGGCTGTGCCCCCCAGGATGCAGAGGCCGAGACCGACCAGAATGGCCGGAGAGACGCGTCGCCGGAACAGGAGCCAGCCGAACAGGACCACCCAGATGGGCGCCGTGGTGGCAAAGAAGGTCGCGTCCGCGACGGTCGTGGTGACGATGGACAGATGCCAGAAGAACAGATCGGCCGAGAAGGCGACCCCCGCCCAGATGGTCGCCCGAGGGAAGGCCCTGGCTGGACTCGTTCCTCCGCGCTCGCTCACCTTCATCCAGGCATACAGCACTGGCAGGGAGAGGGCGACCCGCCAGAAGGCGCTGGTGAACGGTCCCACGTCGGCCAGGCGCACGAAGATGGGGGAGAGCCCCATGGCAACTGCGGCCACGACGAGTGCCGAGAACGGTGCGGCGATGCTCTCGGGCCGGGAGGTCAAGGACGCGGATGGCTTCATGGATGATCCAGTCGGGCAGTTGCGGACAGGGCGTTATCTGGATCGGAAAGAGCGGAGCAGGGCGGGTAGAAGGATCATCAGGCCCAGGATGACCAGTACCGTCACCTTCGGATCCCGGACATACGCGTTGAGGCGCAGGGTCGCAAGCGCGACGGCGGCGTAGTACAGCATGTCGCCGGTGATTGCAAAGGCCCAGCCCGCCAGGAACCCATGGCCCGCCGCGAGGGCCGTGGCGCGCCCCGTCAGGGGATCCAGACCGAAAGAGATCACTACCAGGGTGGCAGGTCCGGCGCCGGGGCCGCCGAGGGAGCCCAGGCTCCGGGCCATGCCCGCCTTTACGGCGGCGCGGAGCCGCGCCAATGCCGGAATGCCCCTCCCCCAAAGGGCGAGAAGCCGAAGGACCGGTTCAAAAGCGAGGGCCAGGAACACGTCTGAAATGAAGTAGAGTGCGGCGGTTGCTGGCCAGGCCAGTCCTTGGCCCCGGGCCAGCAGCACGCCGGCCGGGATCCCGCCCCCGACTGGAAGGAGGAAGAGCATCAGGACGGGCAGCATGAGGGATCTTAACGTGACTGGGCAAGGAACCAGATCGGGCCGGCAAAGTCGGGGCCGGCCAGGAGAAACGGGACGGTTGCCGAACAGTCACCACCCTGTCGGCGCCTGGCGGGGCCCGCCCCATGTGGATAGCCTTTAGGCCCTAGACCTGTGGTGAGGTGGTTTCTGAAATCGCCGCCCCGCTTCGGGAAACCTTTTGCAGGCTGGGGGCACTTGTGTTTCCCATTCATCGACCATTTTCTGCGCGGAGGCCCCATGGCGACTGGACATGTCCATGCAACAAAGCCCAGCAAAGTCATAGAGGTGGCCACCGCGGAAGCCTGCATTGCCATCGCGCAGCGGGTGGCTCGGACGCGATTCCTTGCCGATGACCACCATGGCTGGTCCGCGGCGACCCAGGTGGCCCGTTTCATCGAGGAAGAACTGCTGGGGCGCTCTCCCCAGAATCCACCCCTGAAAGTGTCCATCCCAAGGCTGAACTGGAAACCCTGAGCCAGATCAGGTGTCCACGAAGGGGGCCGCTCGACACGGGCCTCCGAACGAGGACCAGGATGGACACCTGGAGGGTGTTTGTTTCAAGAGAACCTGGGAGACGCTGGCAGCAACCAGAACAAAAACAGCCATCTCAATGGATGGCCGTCAATACTGGCTTCAGTGGTGGTCCCGGAGCGACTCGAACGCCCGACCCTCAGATTCGTAGTCTGATGCTCTATCCAGCTGAGCTACGGGACCGCATTGAAAGAACGATTCTACCGGATCTGCGCGGGGTGTCCATCCCAAAGGCTCAGAGGCTCCCTGACAGAGGCTTCGCAGGGCAGGCCGGTGAGCTCCGTGGCGAGCTGGGCCATGAGCAGCCGCGCCGTCGTGAGCTTCCCGCCCAGGACCAGCGTCAGATTAGGGAACCGGTCATGGCGCTGGAGCATGGCTCCGCGACTGAGGCGGGCGGTGGCGCCACCGGCGGACAGGAGGGGCCGCACGCCCAATTCCTCCCCGCGGATGGGCAGCTGTCGCCAGGGAATGGCGGGCAGGTTCGCCTCCAGGGCCCCAAGGAGTTCCTCCCGTTCGCCCGTGGCGATGGGCACCCAGCCCTCCTCGACTTCCCGCTCCGTCGTGCCCACCTGCAGCAGGCCGTCCCGGGGGATGATGAACAGGATGCGCCCCCCGGGTCGGCGGATGGCCCAAGGGCTTGCGCAGCCAGGCACCGGATCGAACCAGAGGTGGATGCCGGAAGAAAGCCGCAGGCGCTTCCTGGTCTCGCCGAACCAGGTGGACATGGCCCCATCGGTCCAGGGCCCCAGGGCGAAGACCCAGCGGCGTGCCGAGAGTCGCCGCCTGGTCCCGTCTCTGCGATCCGTCAGCGTCAGCGCCTTCAATCCCTCTTGGCCTTCCTCGAAGTGCTCGGGCTCATGGAAGTCCAGCGGAACCGCCCTGCTGGACGCAGCCAGATCCCTGGTGAGGGCCCGGTCCCAGGTGATGAGGTCAGCATAGGCCGTGGCGCCACGGAAAGGCCCCCCCGCGCTGCGGGGGTCGGCCCTGAAGGCCGTCCGCGGAACCTGGCCCAGTTCCAGCCCCTGGGGCCAACCCGGCCGCTCGGCGCCCCAGTGGTCGTAAAGTCCGATGCCGAATCGGTGGGCCAGCCCTTCCACTCCGAAACGGTGGGGCATCCAGAAGGCCTCCCAGCGGCAGCGGTGGGGTGCGATGCGGGCCCAGGTGGCCCGCTCGACCAGACCCTCCCGCATCTGCCGGATGTCGCCGGTGAGCAGGTAGCGGATGCCGCCATGCAGCAGTTGGCTGGACCACTGGCTGGTGCCGCCCCCGACGGCCCCCCGGTCCACCAGGGCGCAGGACACGCCTCGCAGTGTGAGTTCCCGGGCCAGGGCCGCCCCGTGGATGCCGGCGCCAAGGATGGCGACCTCCACTTCCAGGGATGGCGGGACCGTGCAGATGCCGGAAGGCGGAGCAGGCCAAGGAGTGTCGGACATGGAGGCAGTGTGCATTGGTATCGCCATTCCTTGAAGCGCATGGCGCAGAATCCCTGGCCGACGACCTAGTAGGCCGCGTCGGCGCCTCCATCGATGGGGATCACGGTTCCAGTGGTCCAGGCACTCTCATCCCCGAGCAGATAGGCGGCAAGGGCTGCCACCTCAGCTTCGGTGCCGAGCCGCCTGAGGGGGTTCACGCCCGCCAGACTTGCCAGGTCCGCCGAAGGATTGGAGCTTGCCGCCAGGCGCTCATCCAGCATGCCCGTGTGGATGGGCCCGGGCGCGATGGCATTGCAGCGGATCCTCCGGGCCGCCCATTCCAGGGCGAGCACCCGGGCCAGCATGTGCACACCCGCCTTGGCCACGCTGTAGGCCGCGCTGTCCGGGATGGCGCGCAGGGCGATGTTCGAACCCACCAGGACCACGCTGGCCCCTTCCCTCAGCCTGGGACCCAGGTAGTGGGCCAGGAGCCAGGGCCCCCGGAGGTTGGCCGCGAGCATGGCCTCGAAATCCACCGTCGGGGTCCCCTGCACCGACCCCGTCCGGAGTTCGCCCGCGGCCAGGAACATGCCATCCAGGGGGGGGCACTCGGAGGCGAAGGCCGCCACCGCCGCCTCGTCTGCATGGTCCAGTGCGCTGTGGTGGGCCTCCGGCATCGTTTCCTGGAGGGCGGCCAGTCGCCGTCCCACCAGCACTAGCTCCGCACCCCGCTCCCGGAACAGCCTCGCGGCGATCCGGCCAATGCCGCTTCCGGCCCCCGTGACCAGGATCCGCTTGCCCGCCAGGGGCTTCTCCAGGGACCCCGTGCCAGGGCTCAATGGAAACTCCGGATCAAAGCGGGCTTCCGGGTGTCTGGTCCCTGAAGCGGAGGAGATGCTGGGCCATCTGGCGGTCATGATCCTGGATGTGGCCGATGAGCCAGTCCGTCAGGAAGACGAGAACCTGATCGTTCATGATCGAATGATCCGTGTCATAGCCTTCGACCAACCCCCTTACCTGGGCGCGCATGTCGTCGTGAATCGCTTTGTGTGCGACGTAGCCGGGGTACCGAGTGCCTCGCATGTGTTCTTCCTCGGTGAAAAAGTGGGTATTCACGTAGTCGGCGAGGAAGGCGAGCAGTTCCGGGATCCGCTCCTCCGGACGGTTTTCGTGGATGGCCACCAGGAGCGTTTCGAACTGCCTGAGCAGTTCCCTGTGCTGCTCATCGATCTGCGGGACGCCCGTTACCCAGGCAGGATTCCAGGACAATAAGGTCATCGGGCCACCCCATCAAGATGCTCGAATTGTAAGCCAGGTCAGAGGAAGCCACCTGGGGGGCGGGAGACATCAGGCTGGGGGTCCACTCACCGGCCCCCGGGGCGGATCTGGCACCACCACGCCGCCGCTCACGGCCCAGGTCAGAGCCTGGTCGGCGCTGAGGTTCACCGACCGCACCCTAGAAGCCTCGATCATGACCACGTAACCGGAAGTGGGGTTGGGAGAGGTCGGCACATAGACTGCGACCATGGTCCGGCCTTCGGGAACCGCCCAGGAGCAGTCGCGGCTGGCGATGAAACCCAGGGTGAATGACCCTGGATAAGGCCATTCCACGAGCACCACTTCCTTGAAACTGCCCCCCTGCCCCGACTGGATGGCGCCCATCAGCTGCCGGGTGGCCCCGTAGATGGTCTTCACCACGGGCACGTGCATCATCAGTTCGTCCAGCCACGCCAGCAGTTGGCGGCCCACGAAGTTGCCCATCAGGGCACCCACGGCCATGAGGAGCAGCAGGGTGGCCAGGGCCGAGAAGAACCCCAGGGCCCAGGTGGGCGGATCCGCCACATGGACTTGGTGCGCCACCCAGGTCAGGGGCTCCCGGAAGCGTCCCACCAGCGCCGTGAAGATGCTCTCCAGGATCCACAGGGTCACCACGAGGGGGAGCAGGGTGAAAAGGCCTGCGAGGAGGTACTTGCGGATCATCGTCGCCCATCCTGTCGGCACGTGGACCAGCCCCCGCCGGGAGTCTCGCGTAGCCCCGCAGGGGATACCGAGAAAAGGCCTGCGAGGAGGTGGTTGCGGATCATTCAGATTCCTTGGTTCCAGTCAGGTGGCTGTTCTCAGCCATGATGCGGGGTCCCACCACTTTCCAGAAATCGTGGAAGTAGGAGATCGCGCTCCAGATGGCCAGAATGACGGCACCCCAGAGCAGCAGTACGCCCATGCCCCAGAAGAAGGTGTAGGGGCGGTTCAGCTGGATGAAGAAGTGGAAGATCTCTTTATGAGTCCACTCGTAGAGCCAGTAGTCGAGTCGCGGGCCGAGGATGAGACAGGAAATGGCGGCCACCTGGAAGCCCATCTTCCATTTGCCCACGGGTCCGGCGGGGATGGTGAGTCCCTCTTCGCTGGCGATGCCGCGCAGCCCCGTGATGGCGAATTCCCGCGCCACGATGACGAAGGTCATCCAGGCGGGCGCCAGGTTCAGCTCCACCAGGGAGATCAGGGCCCCGGACACCAGCAGCTTGTCCGCCAGGGGGTCCAGGAGCTTGCCCAGGGTCGTCACCTGCTTCCAGCGGCGGGCCAGGTAGCCATCCAGCGCATCCGTGATCGAGGCCACCCAGAAGACCAGTACGCCGATCACCTCATGGTTCGTCACCTTGGTCATGAGCACCACGACCAGGATCGGAACCATCAGGATCCGCGCGAGCGAAAGGAGGTTGGGAAGGTTCATGAGGGGCGTTCGGCTCCGGCTCCAGCCTAACGCCATTTACAGGACGGTCACCCTGCCCTTGGCCAGGAGCCGCTGCCAGCCCGTGTCGGGAACCAGGTCGAACCCGGCGTCCTCCTGGCCCCCGTGGGCCAGGCTCGAGACCGACACATGAACGGGAATGCCCCTGGCCCTCAGACCCTCCAGGATGGCCACGGCGCCGGGATCGTCGAGGAGCTCCACGGCCTGGTGGGCCAGGCAGAGCCAGGGCGTGCCCGGTTCCAGGAGGGCGAGCGTCTCCAGGAGCAGACGCCTTCCCAACGCCCTGTCCCCGGGCGCGAAGGCCCCCCGCAGCAGCAGGACAGGGCAGGGTGTGGGTGCCGCAGGCGGGGCCTGGGGCACGGGACGGACAGCCTGGGCCACCTGCAGCTCCCACCGGTTCCCCTGCCGCAGGGGCCGGACGGCCCGGCCCTGCTTCTCGAGAAACCCCGTGACGTTCACCTGAAGCAGGGCATCCTCGCCCCGGATGCGCAGGGCCTCGCCGGGATGGTCCGCCAGCAGGCCCTTCAGTTCCAGGAGGGCCTGGAAGACCGTGACATCGAGCAGTTCGAGGGTGAGGATATCCATGGGGGGACCTTCAGGTGCCAGTTGAACACCCTGATCCGCTGGCATTCAAGACCTGGCTTCATTCCGAAGCCCTGGCGGCCGGATTTGCCCGGGTGGGATTCGCCCCCTGCAGTGCCTTCCGTTCAGAGGAAGGGCGCCTCCGGGCCTGGTTCCAGGAGGGACGAGGCCGCCTGCTGCCCTACCTGGACCCGGCCGTCCTCCTGGACCCCCGGTCTGTCTTCCCTCAGGCCCGGACGGCCCTGGTGGGCTTCTTCCCCTACGCCCGGCCCGACGCGATCCCCGGGGCCGCCCCGGGCAGCCTCAAGCTGAGCCGCTACCTCTGGGGGCCGGACTACCACATGGTCCTCAAGCCCCGCCTGGCGCGCCTGTTGGAAGCCGCCCAGGCCCGCTGCCCGGGCCTGGAAGGCCGGGTCTGTGTGGACACGGCCCCCCTGCTGGAGCGCCAGCTGGCCGCCCGGGCGGGCCTGGGCTGGCAGGGCAAGCACACCCTCCTCATCGCCGGGAAGGGAGGCTCCTGGGGCTTCCTGGGAGTCCTGCTGCTGTCCGTGGAACTGCCCCTGGACGAGCCGTTCTCCACTGAACAATGCGGCGCCTGCACCGCCTGCCTTGAGGCCTGCCCCTCCGGCGCCCTGGAGCCCTTCCGCCTGGACCCGGCCCGCTGCCTCACCACCTACACCGTCGAGACCGAGACGGAGCCTCCCGCTGACATCCGCGCCGCCCTGGCCACCAGCCGGTGGGCGGCGGGCTGCGATGCCTGCCAGGAGGTCTGCCCCTGGAACCGGGCCCCCCTCTGGGGTGACCCGGCCCTCTGGGGCGGGGCCAGTCCGCTCCACACGCGCTCCGCGGAAGCACTCCCCCGGGGGGCCGCCCAGTGGCGGAAACTCACCCGAAGGACCGCCCTGAGGCGGGTGCGGGACCGCCACTGGCGGGCCAGCCTGGACCAGATTCTCGGTTGCTGAGAATTTCATTGGCGGTATTGGGCTTTTTTCCATATAAACAAACTTCCGGCCAAAGGTGGCCGCCCCGGTTAGAGGAGGCCCCTCGGATGCCCATGAAGCACTGGACGGTCCAGGACGCCGCGACCCTGTACGGGATCCGCGAGTGGGGCAACGGCTACTTCGGCATCAATGCCAAGGGCCACCTCGAAATCACGCCCACCAAGGACGAGTCCCTCAGCTGCGATGTCTACGAGATCGTCCAGCACCTGAAGAAGAAGGGCCTCCGGACCCCCATCAACCTCCGGTTCCCCCAGGTGCTCGCCCATCGGGTCATCGAGGTCAACGAATCCTTCCGGAGGGCCATCATCGAGTTCGGGTACGAGGGCGGCTACCAGGGCGTCTATCCCGTGAAGACCAACCAGACCAAGGAAGTGGTCGAGGAGATCGTCCGCGCCGGGAACAAGTACCACTACGGCCTGGAAGCCGGGTCCAAGCCCGAGCTCATGATCGCCCTCAGCATCGACCTGCATCCCGAGGCCCTGGTGCTCTGCAACGGCTACAAGGACGAATCCTTCATCCGCATGGCCCTGCTGGCCCGGAAGGCTGGACGCAAGGTGGTCATCACCGTGGAGAAGATGACGGAGCTGCCCCTGATCCTGAAGGTGGCCAAGGAGCTCAAGGTCGAGCCGCTCATCGGGCTGCGGGCCAAGCTCAACGCCCAGGGCTCCGGCAAGTGGGAGACCAGCGCGGGGGATCACGCCAAGTTCGGCCTCACCACCCGGGAGATCCTGGACGCCATCGAGGTGCTGGAGAAGCGGGACCTGCTGGACAGCGTCATCGAGCTCCACTTCCACATCGGCAGCCAGATCACGGACATCCGCAAGATCAAGTCGGCCATGAAGGAGGCCACCCGCATCTACGCCAAGCTCCGCAAGATGGGCGTCCCCATCCGCTACCTCAACGTGGGCGGCGGCCTGGGCGTGGACTACGACGGCAGCAAGACCACCTTCAGCAGCTCCATGAACTACACCATCGCCGAGTACGCCGCCGACGTCGTCTACACCACCAAGGACATCTGCGCCCAGGAGCAGGTGCCCATGCCGGACCTGCTCAGCGAGTCGGGCCGGGCCATCGTGGCCTACCACGAGGTGGTGGTCGTGGACATCATCGGCCTCATCGACACCACGCACACCAAGTACACCGTGGCCCTCACGGGCAATGAGCCCCAGATCCTGAAGGAGCTGGCCTACACCCGGGACAACATCTCCATCAAGAACTTCTCGGAGATGTACCACGACGCCATCACCCAGAAGGACGAGATGCTCACCCTCTTCAACCTGGGCTACCTGGGCCTGGAGGACCGGAGCAAGGGCGAGACCCTGTTCTGGGAAGTCTGCCGCAAGCTCTCGCGCATCCTCGCCAGCAAGACCCTGAAGTACATTCCCGAGGAATTCCAGGATCTCAACAAGAGCCTGGCCGACAAGCTCATCGCCAACTTCAGCATCTTCCAGTCCATGCCGGACCACTGGGCCATCGAGCAGCTCTTCCCGGTCATGCCCATCCACCGCCTCAAGGAGAAACCGGGGCTGTCCGCCACCCTCTGCGACATCACCTGCGACAGCGACGGGAAGATGGAGAAGTTCATCGACCTGAAGGACGTGCGGGACGAGATCCCCTTCCACGAACCCCGGAGCGGCGAGGCCTACTATGTCGCCTTCTTCCTCACGGGCGCCTACCAGGACATCCTGGGCATGCGGCACAACCTGTTCGGCGCGCCCAACGAGGCCCACATCATGGTCCACGAGGACGACACCTTCAAGGTCCAGCACAGCGTGGCGGGCGACACCGTGGATCACGTCCTCCGCAGCGTCCACTACGACCCCGACGTCCTGATCCAGGGACCCCAGACCAGGCGGAAGGCCAGCGTCAAGAATGACGCCGCCGAAGCCCTGCGCGCCCTCCTGACGGAGGAGCGGAAGCTGCATACCTACCTGGAGATCTGATTCACCAGCGGGGTTCCGGCTTCTGTTTCCAGAGCCAGATGATGTAGTCCACGTTCTTGGGCGCCGCACCCAGCGCCCGCAGCCGGGCCATGCACTGGCCCCGGTGGTGCTGGGAATGGAGGCAGACCTGCAGCAGCGCGTCGGCCACCGGGATCACGCAGGGGGGATCGGGAAACCACGGAACCCGTACGGACTTTGCCAGAGCTTCATCGTCCAGACCCCGCCCCAGGGCCTTCAGGACATGGTGGCTGGCCTCGCAGCGGGCCTTCAGTTCCTGGAATCCGGGCAGAGGATGGTCGGAAAAGCTGGCCGGATCCCCTTGGAACACGTGCAGGAAGGCCTCCTGGACCGCCACCATATGATCGGCCCGAGTCTGCAAGTCCTCATCCTCAAGGGCACCAGAGGCATTCCAGGCATAGAAGAAGACTGCGTCCGCCCAGGCCTGGTGGCTGAGGAGATTCTTCAGCTGACCGATCATGGTGCCTCCGTTGGGCGGATTCTACCGAAGGTCATGGCCCCGGGAGACAGGGATTTCCATGAGAATGGGGACCTGAAGATCCCCAGAACAGACAGGAGGCTCCCCATGGACATCCAACTCATCGGCGTGGTCGGCTGCGGACTCATGGGCTCGGGCATCGCCCAGTGCGCGGCCGAGGCCGGCTGCCAGGTCCTCGTGAAGGAGGCCGACGCGGCGCTACTCGCCAAGGGGTTCGCCCGTGTCCACGGTGCCTGGGACCGGGCCGTGGCCAAGGGGAAGGCCACCGAGGAACAGCGCGGTGCCTGGCTCCAGAACCTCCGCGGCACCCTGGATTTCCAGCACCTGGCGGACCGCGACCTCGTGGTCGAGGCCATCCCGGAGCGCCTCGACCTCAAGCTCCAGACCTTCACGGAACTCGACCGGGTGCTGGGACCCCAGGCGATCCTCTGCACCAACACCTCCAGCCTCTCCGTCGCCCAGCTCAGCCCGGCGCTGGCGCCCCAGCGCCTGTCCCGACTGGCCGGCCTGCACTTCTTCAACCCGGTGCCCATGATGCCCCTGGTGGAGGTGATCCGCACCCTCGCCACGGCGGAGGACACACTCACCTCCCTGCGGGCCTTCGTCCAGCGGCTCGGCAAGACCGCCGTCATGGCGCCCGACGCCCCGGGCTTCATCGTCAACCGGCTGCTGGTGCCCTACCTGCTGGATGCCATCCGCTGCGCCGAGCAGCGGCTGGCCACGGTGGAGGACCTCGACACGGGCATGAAGCTGGGCTGCGGGCATCCCATGGGGCCGCTCCACCTCAGCGACTTCATCGGACTGGACACCATGCTGAGCGTGGCCGAGGTGACCTTCGAGGCCTTCGGCGAGCCGCGCTTCAAGGCGCCCTCCCTGCTCCGCCAACTGGTGGCCGCCGGCCGGCTGGGCCGCAAGACCGGCTCCGGCTTCTACCGCTGGGATGGGGAGAAGCGCATGGAGGCCCTGCCCCTCTAAGCGGATCCGGCTACCCTGGCGGTCATGCTCGATGTCCTCCTGATCCCGGCGGCGCTGCTGCTGCTCTTTGCCCTTCGGGCCGTCCACGATGGCGAGTACCGGCTGCACGGGCACCTCATGACGGCCCTCTTCACCCTGGTGGGCCTGCGGCTGGTGCTGCACCCGAGGGGCCTCAGTCCGGCCCACCGCACCCTCTGGCTCAGCACCCTGGGCGCCGCGGGGCTGACCATCCTCCTGGGCCGGGCGGCCCTGGCCTGGCGGGAGGCGCGCAGCACCCATCCCGCGGTCCTCAGGATCCACCGGAGCGTCGGCACCGCGACCCTCCTGGGGCTGGCCCTCACCACCCTGGTCTGGCTGCTGCGCCAACGCGGTTGATCAGATCCCCAGCGCCTTCCGCACCTCGTCCATGCGGCGGCGGCTGATGCTGATGCGCCCGGTGGCCAGGACCAGTTCGTCCTCCACGGTCACTTCCCGCACGGCATCCAAGCGCACCAGGGCGTTGCGGTGCACACGCAGGAAACCGTGATCGCCGAGCCGTTCCTCCCAGTGGGCCAGGGTGCCATCCACCGGCAGGCGCCCCTCCGGGGTCCAGGCCACGCAGTCCCCCAGGTCCGCCACCAGGGCCTCCACTTCCTCGGGCCGCAGCAGCCTCGTGGTGCCCTTCTTCCGCACGGGCAGCCGCAGCCATTCCTTCTGGAGGGGCTCGTCCTTGGGCCGGATGCGGGAGAGCGCCTGGGCCACGGCCACCCTAGAGATAGGCTTCAGCAGGTAATGCACGGCCCCGCCCGCGAAGGCCTCGATGGCGTGCTGCGGGTAGGCTGTCACGAACACCAGCGAGGGCCGCGGTTCCGGCAGCATGTGCATCAGCTCGGTGCCCTTCATGCCCGGCATCTCGATGTCGAGGAAGACCGCATCAGGCCGGTGCTCCGCGATGGCGGCGAGCCCCAGGCGGCCATTCTCCGCCGAAGCCACGACCGCCACCCCCGGCAGCTCCGACAGGAGGTCCGCCAGGTGGTCCCGTGCCAGGGGCTCGTCCTCGACGACCACAATGCGGATCATGCCTGCCTCCATCGGAAGCCCACCCGGTGCCGGCCCTCCACCAGGCCCATCTCCAGGTCCTCCGGCCGCTCCAGCCGCTGGCGCAGGGTGTCCAGGGCCGTGCCCGTGCCCCGATGGTTGCTGAAGCCCGGCCCCGGATCCTCGACCCAGAGGTGCATGGCGCCCGCAGTGCTCTCGGCTCCGATGCGCACCTCCCCGCCCTGCTCCAGGGGCGCCACGCCATGCTTGATGGCGTTTTCGACCAGCACCTGGATCGAGAGGGGAGGAACGCAGGCGGACTCCAGGTCCTCGGGAACCTGGACGGACACCCGCAGGCGGTCCCCCAGGCGGGCCTGTTCGATGCCGAGGTAGGCCTCCACGAAGGCCAGCTCCTGTTTGAGGGGGATGGTGACCTGGTCCGCGGCTGCGATCACCTGGCGGAACAGCTGGGCCAGGCGTTCCGTGGTGGCCTGGGCGCCCCGGGGATCCTGGTCGATCTGGGCGTGGAGAGTATTCAGCGTGTTGAAGATGAAGTGGGGCGCCAGCTTGGCGCGGAGGACCTGTTCTCTGGCTTCAAGCAGATCGAAGCTGGCATTCTTGGCCGCCATCGTCTGCTCCATCACGAAGATCATCATGCCGAAGAAGACCAGGGGCATGACCATGGTCTGGGTGAAGTAGGTGGGTCGCAGGCCCACCAGGAAGCCCAGCGTCCCGAAAAAAATGGGGACTGCCCCCCGCCAGCCACCGAAAAACCTGGCCGACTCCTTGTGCTCGATCCTCCGCCGCTCACTTGCATAGAGCCACGCCGCCAGCCACCAGAGCAGGCCGGCGGACACCAGGATCGCGATGGCCGCTGGGACAGGCCACCACCCATCCTTGCGGAGCAGAGGCTGGAGGGCGCTCTGCAGGAGGCCCACCGTGATGGCCACCCGGGTTGCCCACCAGATTCGAGTGCCGGGGCGCTGCTGCCGGAGCTTGTCCCACTCGCATTGAAGCTTCTTCGGGATTGCCAATTCGCCACCTCCCTTCCTAGATTCTGCAAGGCCAGGAGGGGTCAGGCGGGACTTCCCATCAGGTGGCCAGGGACTGGCTGCGAGCGGTTCACCAGGGGTCTTGAACGGTCCTGCCGGCCTGGGCGTGCCTCAGGGCCTTGAGGCCGATGTCCCGGCGCACCTGCCTGCCGGGCCAGTCCACCTGGGGCAGGGCAGCCTCGATGGCCGCGCGGGCCGTGGCGAGATCCGGGGCCGAAGTGGCCAGATTCAATACTCGGCCCCCGTGGGTCAGCCACTGGCCTCCCTGCTTCCGGGTTCCCGCATGGATGACGGTGACGGTGGGCGATCCCAGGGCGATGGGGACCCCCTTCTTGGCGCCTTCCGGATAGTCCTCGGCCGCCAGCACCACGGCGATGGCCGTGTGGGGTTTCAGCCTCAGGTTCCGGGGGGCCAGCCGGCCCTCGGCCACCTCCAGCAGCAGGTCCGCCAGGTCCTCGTCCAGCAGCTGCATGAGCACCTGGGTCTCGGGGTCGCCGAAGCGCACGTTGTACTCCAGGAGCTCCGGTCCCGAGGCGGTCCACATGACGCCAAGGAAGAGCACCCCCCGGGCCTCGAGACCGTCCCGCTGGAGGCCCCGCACCGTGGGCTCCACCAGGGTGGTGCGCATGCGCTCGATGTCCTCGGCCCGCAGGAAGGGGAGCGGCCCGAAGGCGCCCATGCCGCCGGTGTTGGGGCCCCGGTCATCTTCGAAGATGCGCTTGTGGTCCTGGCAGGCGGGCAGGAGGGCGTAGGCCGCGTGGTCTGCCGCCACGTCCACCAGCACGTGCAGGGAGAGCTCCATGCCCACCAGGGGCGCCTCGAAGACCACCGTCCGGCTGGCCTCCCCGAACTGCCCGGCCAGGAAGGCCCGGAAGGTGGTGAGGGCCTCGGCCTCGCTGGCCGCCAGGACCACCCCCTTGCCGGCGGCAAGGCCGTCGGCCTTGAGGACGATGGGGAACCCGTGGGGCCAGCGGCGGATCAGGGCCTCGCCCGCCGCCAGGTCCGTGATGGTGTGGCTGGCGGCGCAGGGGATGGCGTGCCGCTCCATGAACGCCTTGGCGAAGGCCTTGCTGCCCTCCAGCCGGGCGGTGGCGGCGTCGTGGCCGAAGCAGGGGATGTCCAGGGCCCGCACCGCATCGCCCACCCCCGCCACCAGGGGCACTTCGGGCCCCGCCACGACCAGGTCGGGGCGGTTCGCCGCGCACCAGGCCGCCACGGAGGCCGGATCCTCCAGGTCCAGGGCGGCGCGGCCGCCCAGTTCCCCGAGGGCGTCGCTGCCCGGGGCCGAGACCAGGTCCACGGGCCGGGCCGAGGCCTTCAACTTCAGGGCCAGGGCGTGTTCCCGGCCGCCGGAGCCGAGGAGCAGGATCTTCATGGGGACCTCCGCCTTTCAGTATCGCCGGACCGGGTCCATGGCGGTCCGCGGAAGGTCTCCACCCGGAAGAGGTCCCCACGGTCAAGAATGGCCTCAACGGATCCGGGACTTGGGAGTAGGATGACCCCGCCGGGAGGTTTCCATGGCCATGATCACCCTGAGCGGCAACCCCATCCATACCTGCGGCGACCTGCCCCTGCCCGGACACGCGACGCCCTTCTTCACGCTCACGCGCGACGATCTCAGCGAGCTCACCAGCGTCGAACTGGAGGGCAGGCGCGTGGTGCTGAGCATCTTCCCCAGCCTGGACACCTCGACCTGCGCCGAGAGCGTGCGGAAGTTCAACCGCCTGACAGCCGACCTGGCCGACACCGTCATGCTCTGCGTCTCCATGGATCTGCCCTTCGCGCAGGCGCAGTTCTGCGGCGCCCAGCAACTGGACCGGGTGCTCACCGCCTCCGCCTTCCGGCACCCGGAGTTCGGCCGGGCCTTCGGCGTGACCCTGGTGGACGGTCCCATGCGGGGCCTCTTCGCCCGGGCCGTCGTCGCGCTGGACGAGAACGGCACCGTCGTGCACACCGAACTGGTGCCAGAGCTCACACAGGAACCCGACTACGACCTGGCCATCCATGCCGTCCGGAACCGCCACCACCCCTGCCCCGAGGATGCCCTCGAGACCTCGGAATAGGACCGTTCAGGACCCCCGGGCCATCAGCCGGGCCTGGGTGTAGGGGATGAGGCCGCCGGCGTCCATGATGCCCTTGCGGGCGGCGGGCAGCTGGACCTGATCGAAGGCCCGACCCGTGGTCCGGTTGAGCACCTGGTTGGCAGTGATCTCCAGCTCGTCGCCCTCGCCGGCCTCGAGCCCGGGACAGATCACGACCGGCAGGCCCAGGTTGATGCTGTTCTGGAGGAAGATGCGGGCGATGCTCCGGGCGACCACGGCCACCCGGTGGCCCTTCAGGGTCGAACAGGCCTGTTCCCGGCTGGAGCCGCAGCCGAAATTCTCGCCTCCCACGATGATGGAGTGCGGCGCGAAGGCTCCGGCCCGCAGCTTGGCATTGAAGTCGGTTCGGTCGAAGAAGGCGAACTGGGGGGTCTCCGTCGGCAGCACCGTGGCCATGAATCGGCCCGGATAGATGTCGTCGGTGCTGATGTCGTTCTCGAGTTTGAGGATGACTTTGGCCATGGCTCACGCCTTCCTGGGATCGGTGATGACGCCCGTGAGGGCCGAGGCGGCGGCGACCACCGGGCTGCAGAGGTAGACGAACCCCGTGGGGTTGCCCATGCGTCCCTTGAAATTGCGGTTGGTGGTGCTGAGGGCTGTCTCCCCATCGCCCAGGGCCCCCTCGTGGACACCGAGACAGGGGCCGCAGCCGGAGTTCATCACCACGGCGCCGGCCTTCATGAGGTCGTGGATGTAGCCCTTGTCGAGGGCCTGGCCGAAGATCCTGCTGGAGGCGGGAAACACGAGCATGCGGGTGCCCTGGGCGACCTTCTTCCCCCGCAGGAGGGCGGCGGCGTCCGCCAGGTCGTCCAGGCGCCCGTTGGTGCAGCTGCCGATGACGATCTGGTGGACCCTGGTGCCCAGGACCTGGTCGATGGGTTTCACGTTGTCCACGGCATGGGGGCAGGCGATCTGGGGCACCAGGGCGGATACGTCGACCTCCACCGTACGGACGTATTGAGCATCCGCATCGGGCCCCACGCAGTCGATGCCGCCCACCACTCCGGCTTCCTCCCGCAGGTAGCGGATCGTTTCCTCGTCCCCGGGCACGATGCCGGAGGTGGCGCCCGCCTCGACGCTCATGTTGCAGATGGCGAGACGCCCGCTCGTGCTCATGTTCCGGATGGTCTCGCCGTGGAACTCCAGCACCTTGAAATTGGCGCCCTGGGCCGTGAGCTGGCCGATCAGATAGAGAATCAGATCCTTCGGCCCGACCATGGGGGGAAACGCGCCCTTCACCTCCACCCGGATGGTGGCCGGCGCCTCGACGTTCACGGCGATGCCCAGGGCCCAGGCCGAAGCCATTTCCGTGGCGCCGACACCGAAGCTGAAGGCCCCAAGGGCCCCGTGGCTGGTGGTGTGGGAGTCCGTGCCCACCACCACGGACCCGGGGCGGACATAGCCGAACTCGGGCAGGATCTGGTGGCAGATGCCCCCCACGTCGCCGCGCACGTCGTGGAACTTGGTGATGCCGTGGGCCGCCACGAACTCCCGGATCTTCTTCTGATTGGTGGCGGTCTTGGGTGACTCCGCGGGCACCCGGTGGTCGAAGATGATGGCGATCTTGGAAGGATCCCAGACCTTCGCGTCGAGGCCGGTGCCTTCGAACACTTCCTGGAACTGGTTGATCACCAGGGCTGCGTTCTCGTGGGACATGGCCAGGTCGACCCGGGGTTCCACCACGTCGCCCGCCCGCACGGAAGGCAGGCCCGAGGCCCGGGCCAGGATCTTCTCGACGACGGTCATGCCCACGGACACCCCCTAGATGACGCCCTTCGATTTCAGGTCGGCCAGGTCAGCCTCAGAGAGGCCGAGCGCCCCGAAGATACGCTGATTGTGCTCGCCGAGGGCAGGCGGTGGCATCTCCACCGCGCCCGGGGTCTTCTCGAACTGGGCCGTGAGGCCGAAGACCTCCACCTCGCCGATCCCCTCCACCTGGACCTTGCGCAGGACCTGGCGGTGCTGGACCTGGGGCTGCCGCAGCGCCGCTTCCAGTTCGAGGATCTCGCCGCTGGGCACATTCCTCGCGTTGAGGGCCTCGACCCAGTGGCGGGTGGGCCGCCGTGTCAGCCGGGCCTCCAGCAGGGGCGTGAGCTCGGTTCGGTTCCGTTTGCGGGTATCCCGTTCCTGGAAGCGCGGATCCGTCTTCAGCGCCGGGACCTCCAGCACGTCGCAGACCGCCTCCCACTGCTCCTGCTTGTTGGCCGCGATGTTGATGTGGCCGTCCTGGGTGCGGAAGGTGCCGCTGGGGGCCGCCGTGAAATTGTCGTTGCCCATGAGGGTGGGCGGCACCCCTCCGATGAGCAGGTTGGCCGCCATCCAGCCCATGAGGGGCATGATGCTGTCCAGCAGGGCCACGTCGATGAACTGACCCTCCCCCGTGCGTTCCCGGTGGAAGAGGGCCGCCATGATGGCGAAGGCGGCGTTGAGCCCGCCGACCGTATCGCAGACGGGAAAGCCTGCGCGCAGCGGATGCAGCCGCTGGTCCCCGTTCACGGCCATCTCGCCGGAGAGACCCTGGATGATCTGGTCGTAGGCCGGCTTCAGGGCATCGGGGCCGGTCTGGCCGAAGCCGGAGATGGCGCAGTAGATCAGCCTGGGGTTGAGCCCCGCCAGGGTCTTGTAGCCCAGCCCGAGGCGCTCCATGACGCCGGGGCGGAAGTTCTCCACCACCACGTCCGCGTCCTTCACCAGGCGCCGGAACAGCGCCTTCCCCTCCGCCGACTTGGTGTTCAAGGTGATGGAGAGCTTGTTGCAGTTCTGGGCCAGGAAGCTGGTGCCCATGAGCTTCTGGTTCAGGTCCGGCAGGATGCCCAGCTTGCGGGCCAGGTCGCCGTCCTTGGGGTTCTCCACCTTGATGACCTCGGCCCCGAGCTGGGCCAGGTGCAGGGTACCGAAGGGCCCCGACAGCACGTTGGTGAGGTCCAGGACCTTGATGCCTTCCAGGATCTTCTTGCTCATGCCAGGTCCTTCGCCAGGATCGGTCCGGTCTTATAGACGCGGCCCGGCAGGTCCCGGCCGAGGTGCCTGGCCACGTCCTTCGCCACGGCCACGAGGGCGGAGAGGTCGATGTCCAGGCGCTGGCCGGCCCGCTGGAGGCCGTGCACCAGGTCCTCCGTGGCCACGTTGCCGGCCGCGACGCGCGTGAAGGGGCAACCGCCCAGGCCGCCGAAACTGGTTTCGATGGCCCAGGCCCCCGCGTCCACGGCCGCATAGACGTTGGCCATGCCGAGGCCGTAGGTGTCATGAATGTGGGCGGTGACTTCGGCGCCGGGACTCAGTTCCCGCACGCGCCGGACGTAGCGGTGCACCTGGCCGGGATGCGCATGACCCGCCGTGTCGGCCAGGCTGATGGAAGTCAGTCCAGCCTCGAGGTAGGCGGCGGCCAGGCCCATGACCCGGGCCTCGTCGATGGCCCCCTCGAAGCCGCAGCCGAAGGCGCTCTGCACGCTCACCTGCACCTTCCGCCCGGCCTGCTTGCCGGCCAGGGCGATGGCAATGATGCGGCGGGTGGCCTCCTCCGTGCCCATGCCTGTGTTCTTCCGGCTGTGGGTCTCCGAGGCGGAGACGCCCATGCAGAGGAGGGGAACGCCCGCCTCCAGGGCCCGCTCCAGTCCCCTTTCGTTCAGAACCAGGGCAGAGAACAGGGCATGGTGGGATTCCTTCCCGAGGATCCGGAACAGGTCGTCCGTGTCCGCCATCTGCGGCAGCCGGTCACCGCGCACGAAGGAACCCACCTGGACGAGGTCCACGCCCGCATCCGCCACCCGGCGGATCCAGTCCAGCTTGACCTCGGTCGGCACCACGGCCGCTTCGGCCTGGAGGCCGTCACGGGGACCGACTTCATGGATGCGGATCGGGTGCATGCCGAGCCTCAGAGCTTCCGCGCGATGGCTTCGCCCATCTCGAGGGTCGAAGCGCTGCCGCCCATGTCGTAGGTGCGGACCCGGCCCTCGGCGATGACGGCGGCGGTGGCGGCCTCGAGGCGAGCACCCCTCTCGGTCTCGCCGAGCCAGTCCAGCATCATCTTGGCGGCCAGGATGGTGGCGATGGGGTTCACCTTGTACTGGCCTGCGTATTTCGGGGCGCTGCCGTGGCTGGGTTCGAACACGGCCAGCTTCTCGCCGATGTTGCCCGAGCATCCGAAGCCGAGCCCGCCCACCATCTGGGCCGCCAGGTCGCTGATGATGTCCCCGAAGAGGTTCGTGGCCACCATGACCCCGTAGTTCTTGGGGTTCTTCAGCATCCACATGGTGATGGCGTCCACGTTGGCATCGTCCATCTGGATGCCCGGGAATTCCCTCGCGATGCGCTTGCCGGTTTCCAGGAACATGCCTTCGGTGGCGCGCACCACGTTGGCCTTGTGGATGACCGTCACCTTGGGATAGCCGAACTGCTTGGCGTAGCCGAAGGCGGCCCGGATGATGCGGTCGCAGCCCCTCTGCGTGTTCACCTTGCAGGTGATGGCGAAGGCATCGCCCGGCAGGTCCGCGAAATGGGCGAAGGGCTTGCTGAGCCGCTTCAGGCTCTCCTTCAACTCATCCGGGACCGGGCTGAACTCGACACCCGAATAGAGATCCTCCGTGTTCTCACGGAAGATCACCATGTCGATGCCTTCCTTGAAGTTCAGCGGGTTGCCTGGATAGGCCTTGCAGGGCCGCAGGCAGGTGAAGAGGTCGAACATCTGCCGCATCCGGACGATGGGACTGCGGTAGATGAGGCCCCGGCCTTTCAGTTCGGGCGCCAGTTCCGCCTCGGCATCCTTCACGGGCTTGGAGGTGATGGCCCCGAACATGGCGGCCTGGCTACGTTTCAGCAGGTCGATGGTGCGCTTGGGGAAGGCCTCGCCCTCCTGGCACCAGAATTCCCAGCCGATGTCCCCGTGGGTGTATGTGGCATCGAATTTCAGGGCGTCCAGGCAGAGCCTAGCCGCCTCCATGACCTCGACGCCGACCCCGTCTCCGGGCAACCACGCGATGTCGTACTGGCCCATGATCGGTCTCCTCCGGAAGGGGCTGCAATCCTGGCGCGAGACCGCACCGGATCAGCCCAATCATGACCTCACCGTGGAAATTGGACCCGGGCGGCCATCACAATATCTCCCAGAACCGCAGGAACCCGGCCATTGACCCCACAAACTGTCAAACCGGCCCCATCACTTGCAGGCCAGCCAGCTGGCCCCGGTGCGCACTTCCGCCGCCAGCTTCACGCCCAGGGCGCCCAGGTCATCGGCCCCCTCCATGGCCTCCTTCAGCAGGGCGGCCGCCCGGTCCGCTTCTTCCGGGGGGGCCTCCATGAGCAGTTCGTCGTGGACCTGGAGCAGCAGCCGTGCCTTCAAACCCGAGGCCAGGAGGCTGCGGTGCAGGCGGACCATGGCCCGGCGCATGAGATCCGCCGCCGTGCCCTGGACGATGGTATTGACGGCCTCACGCAGGGCCGTGTTCTGGTCATTCCGATTTGAACTTTCCAGATAGGGGATGCGACGAATGCGACCCCAGTGGGTGCGGACCAGCCCCTCGGCCAGGGCCCTCTCCTTGGCACCCTCGATCCAGGCGGCCACCTTGGGCATCCGCTCGAAGTAACGTTCGATGAAGGCCTTGGCTTCCTTCTGGCTGACCCCGATGTTGGCGGCCAGGGCGAAGGCGCCCTGGCCGTAGAGCAGTCCGAAGTTGACCGCCTTGGAGGCACTGCGCTGGTCGGGAGTGACCTGATCCATGGGCACGTTGAAGACCTCGGAGGCGGTGCGCCGGTGGATGTCCTCCCCTGCCACGAAAGCCCCCAGCAGCACGGGATCCCCGGCCAGGGCCGCCACCACGCGGAGCTCGATCTGGCTGTAGTCCGCGTCCAGGAGCACCCAGCCGGGTTCGGGCACGAAGGCCCCGCGGATGGCGCGGCCCTCCTCGGTGCGGATGGGGATGTTCTGCAGGTTGGGGTCGCTGGAGGCCAGCCGTCCCGAGGCCACGGCCGCCTGGTGCAGCCGGGTGTGCACCCGGCCCGTGAGGGGGTTCACCATCTGGGGCAGGGCCTCCACATAGGTACCCAGCAGCTTCACCATCTGCCGGTGCCGCAGCAGCTCGGAGGCGATCTCGGCCCCCTGCTTCTCGGCCAGCTCCTGGAGCACATCCTCGTCGGTGCTGGGTGCCTTGGTCTTGCCCGTGAATTTCACCGGCTTGTAGCCGAGTTTGCCGAAGAGGATGGCGCCCAGCTGGGTGGGGCTGTTCAGGTTGAAGGGCTCGCCCGCGAGCTCCAGCACCCGGGCCTCGGCGCGTTTGCGCTCGCCGTGCATGTGCCGCGCGATCTGGGCGAGGACCTCCAGGTCCAGCCGGACGCCGTGGCCCTCCAGGGCCGCCAGGACTTCCACCAGGGGCAGGTCCACCTCCTCGTAGAGGCGTTTCAGCCGATCGTCCGTGAGCTGCGCCCGAAGCTTGTCGCAGAGCCGCAGGGCCAGGTCGGCATCCTCGGCCGCGTACTGCACCGCGGGCCCGAACTCGGCCTCATCGAACCGCTTCTGGCCCTTGCCTTTGCCCACGATCTCTTCGAAGGCGATGGGCTTCACATCCAGCAGGCGCACAGAGAGGTCGTCCAGGTTGTGGCGGACCCCGCTCTCCAGCAGGAAGCTCAGCACCATGCTGTCGTCGGCCAGGCCGAGGACCGGCAGACCGTGGCGGGCCAGCACCTGGAGGTCGTACTTGAGGTTCTGGCCGCACTTCCCGACGGAAGCGTCCGCCAGCAGGGGGGCCAGGACGCCTCGCACCCCGGTGAAGGGCAGGTTGCGGGGATCCAGGTGGGGCGCCAGTTCCAGGAAGAAGGCCGCCGCATCACCCCGCAAGTCCAGGAGGGAGTCAGGCAGGCCCGAGTCCGGCAGCAGCCCGGGCAGGGAGCCCTCCGTATCGGCCGTGGCCGGCTTCAGGTGGGCCAGGGGCACGTAGAGTCCCTCGTTGGCCTGCCAGGCCAGGCTCAGACCCACGAGGTGGCCGCGGGTGGGGTCAAGACTGGTGGTCTCGGTGTCCAGGCCGAAGCGGCCCGCGGCTCGGCAGGCGGCCACGGCGGCCTCCAGGTCCGCCAAGGTGGCGGCTGACCGGTACTTCCGCACGCTGCCCGCCTGCTCTGCACTTTGGGTGAACTCCTTCGTGAGGGTCTGGAAACCCAGTTCCTTGAAGGTCTCCCGGGCCCGGGCCTCGTCCACGCCGGGGTAGACAAGGTCCCCGGGATGCAGGGCGAGCTTCAGATCCGTCACGACCGTGACCAGCCGCTTCGTGAGCCCCAGCCATCCGGCGGCGGCCTCCAGGCCCTCCCGCTGCTTGGGCTTCAGCTCGGCCTTGGCCGCAATGACACCGTCGAGGCTGGTGAATTTTTCCAGCAGGAGGGCCGCGCCCTTCTCGCCGATGCCGGGCACCCCCTTCACGTTGTCCGAAGCGTCCCCCACCAGGCTGAGGAAGTCCACCACCTGCTCGGGCCAGACCCCCATGCGGGCCTTCACGCCCTCGCGGTCGTGCCAGACCTCTCCATCCTTGGTGTTCAGCACCTGGATGTGGAGCTCGTCGTCCACCAGCTGGAGCAGGTCCTTGTCCGGGCTCACAATGACCGCCGGCAGGCCCAGGGCCGCCGATTCCCGGGCCAGGGTGCCCATGACATCGTCCGCCTCGTAGCCGTGCAGTTCGACGATGGGTATGTTCAGGGCCTCCACCAGCTGGCGGATCATGGGGATCTGCGGGCGCAGGTCCTCGGGCATGGCGTCCCGGTTGGCCTTGTACTCGGGATAGAGCTCGTGCCGGAAGGTGGGCTCCGGCGTGTCGAAGACGCAGGCGATGTGCGTGGGCTTGTGCTTTTCCAGCAGCTGCAGCACGAGCCGGGTGAAGGTGTAGGCGGCCCCGTTCTTCAGCCGCGGATTGGCGAAGTAGGCCCTAAAAATGAAGGCGAAGGTGTCGATGAGATAAAGGCGGTCCTCAGCCACGGATGGCCTCCATGCTTAACGGCAAGGCCTCGCGTATCCGCGCAGCGGATACCGAGAGAATGAAGGCGAAGGTGTCGATGAGATTAAGGCGGTCCTCAGCCACGGATGGCCCCCATGCTTAACGGCAAGGCCTCGCGTATCCGCGCAGCGGATACCGAGAGAATGAAGGCGAAGGTGTCGATGAGGTAGAGGCGGTCCTCGGTCATGGTTCCAGTCTGGCAGGGCGAGCCGGATTCATGACTCCGTCCTGAGCGGCCGATGCATGACCATTCACCATTCGATCTGGTCCAACTGCCTACCCCGGGCGCCAATAAACGCCTGGTTTCCCAACCTGGAGGTTCTATGCGCCCATCCCTCGCCACGCCTCTCCTGGCCCTGGTCCTGGTGGCTTCGGCAGCCGCCCAGCCCTCCGAACGCCCCAAGGCCGAAGCCATGGTCATGGAGGGCATCGCCTTCCTGAAGGCCAACGGCAGAAACGCCTTCCTTGCCGAAGTGCAGAAAGGGACGGGTCGGTTCCACCTCAAACCCGGCAGCACGCTCTACCTGATGGTCCATGATGTCAACTACACCGTGGTCGCCCACGGGGCCAACCCAGGGTCGGCCGGTCTCAATCGCAAGGACATCAAGGATCCGGACGGCAAATTCCTGGTGCGGGAGATGGTCAAGGTGGGTCGGCAGAAGGGGGGCGGCTGGGTGGACTACAAGTGGCCCAACCCAACCACCGGAAAGGTCGAAGACAAGAGCACCTTCTCCCTGGCGGAGGGGGACCTCGTCGTGGGCTGCGGCATTTACAAGTAGCTCTCCATATCCATCAATACGGCGCAGGTGGCCCCCAGGTTCTGAGCAGAGGTTATTTATCCCCTGGCCGCGAGCAGCCGATTGCACCTTTCAATCCAGGCGTCCACAACGCCCCTCACCTCTTGGAGGCCCCATGCGCTCTTCCATCGCCACACCCTTCCTGGCCTTGGCCATCGTGGCCTCGGCCTCTGCCCAGCCGGCCGAACGGCCCAAGGCCGAGGCCATGGTCAGGGAGGGCATCGCCTTCCTCAAGGCCAACGGCAGGGAAGCTTTCATCGCCGAGGTCCAGAAGGCTTCCGGCCGGTTCCACGTCAAGCCCGGCAGCACGCTCTACCTGTTCGTGTACGACCCCAAGGGCACCACCCTGGCATTCGGGATGAACCCTGCGGCCGCCGGAACCAACCGCTGGGACCTCAGGGACCCGGATGGAAAATACATCGTCCGGGAGATCATCCACGCCGGACAGAAGAAGGGGGGCGGCTGGATCGAGTACAAGTGGCCCAACCCGACCACGGGAAAGGTCGAGGAGAAGACCTCCTTCTGCATGGCTGAAGGGGATGTCATCATGGGCTGCGGCATCTACAAGTAGCTCATCCCAGGCCGTATACACGGCGCAAGAGGCCCTCCCACCAGCCAGCTGGCAGGAGGGCCTTCAGCCTGCCCGCCCAGAAGGCATCGCGGCCAATGACCAGTCGCCTCGGTGGCTGTCCCGCATCAAGGGCACCTAGGATCTTCCTGGCGCAGGCTTCTGCGTCCATGGCGAAGCGTTCACTCTGATCCTTCCGGACGGCCAGATACTTCTTGAGGATCCGCTCGTAGCGGGTTCCTGCGGCCCGTTCAGGCAGATCACCCCAGACCTTGCTCAGGGTCTCCCGGAATCTGGTCCGGATTGCCCCGGGTTCCACCAGCACCACGGCTACTTCCCGGCCCACCTCCAGCCGCAGGGTCTCGGCCAGGGCCACCACCGCATGCTTGGAGGCGTTGTAGGGTCCCGCCAGGGGGATGGACAGGCGGCCCAGCATGGAGGCCACCTGGAGGACGCGGGCTCCGGGTTCGCGCCGCAGCAGGGGGAGAAAGGCGTTGGTGACCGCCTGCAGGCCGATGACATTGGTTTCGAACTGGGCCCGGAGTTCCTCTGGCCGCAGGAGTTCCAGGGGCCCCACCTGGCCGTAGCCCGCATTATTCACCAGGGCCTTCAGGGGCAACGCCGCGCAGGCGGCGGCCGCGGCGGCGATGCTGGCCGCATCAGTCACGTCCAGGGCCAGGACTCGCAGGTCCTCGCCCGGGGGCAGGTCCGCCAAGGCGGCGGTGTTCCGGGCCGTGGCTACCACCCCCCAGCCGGCCTCCCGGCACAGGGGCACCAGGGCCCGCCCGATGCCCGTCGAACAGCCCGTGATGATCACCCAGCTTCGCATCCCACCATCTTTCCACAGGCCGCAATCGGGGCGCCGGGACCTCTAGATCAGATCAACGCCAGCAGGCCGACCAGGTAGAAGCTCAGGTCCACGCTGAGCTCGAAGCGGTGCCTGCCGGTGGTGAAGCGCTCGTGGTACAGCCAGAGGTAGAGCATCGGATAGGCGGCGCAGAGGACCAGCACCAGGGCCACGGCCATGGGGTGGCCCTGGCTCCGGTTGTCATAGGTGGACCAGAGGGTGCCCACCAGCAGGGTGCCCAGCAGCCCGAGCAGCACGACCTTGGTGGCCCGCTTGCCCAGGAAGATCGGGAGGGTCTCCTTCCCCACGATCTGGTCGTTCTGCATGTCCCGGATCTCGTAGATCACCGTGCGGACAAAGCTGAGGACCCCCACCAGGAAGATGGCCGAGAAGGCCCGCAGGTCCCAGTTCCGCCCGGCCTGCCAGATCGGCATGATGACCACCACGGTGGTCAGGGCCAGGGCCACGACCAGGTCTTTGGAGCCCGGGATGCTGCGCAGGCTGAAGACCCGACCCCCGACCGGGAAGCGCCGCTTGTAGGCGGCGCCTACCAGCGAGGCGCCAACCACGACGCCGAAAGCCCTCGCCCCGAGGCTGGCGGCCAGCCCGAGGGTGATCAGGGTGGCCGCAAGGGCCGACATCAGCAGGATCCTGCGGTTGCGCTCGAGAAAGCGGGCCCGGGCCGGGCCCTTGGCGCCCAGGCCCAGCGGATCGAGGAAGGGGCTCAGCAGGTACATGCCCAGCACGTAGGAGGCCGTCAGCAGTGGATAGCGCCACCCCGCGGGCAGGCCCAGCCAGTGGTGCACGCCCAGGGTCGCGAGGCCTCCGCCCGCGGCCAGCAGCGACGAACTCCCGAAGGCGGCCCGGAGGAAGCTGCGCCAGCGGCTGGGGCCGTCGCCCAACTGTTCAAGCACATCCACCACTTCGTCCACCAGCCAGGTGGGCGTGGAGGCGCCCGCCAGCACCCCCACCGTCTCCCGGCCGGTGAATCCCGCCAGGTCCATTTCCGCGGCGGTCTCCACGTACTGCACCGGTTTCCCGTAGTGGTGGGCCAACTCGGCCAGGTGCTTGGTGTTGCTGGAGGCCTTGCCGCCGACGACGATCACCGTGTCCACGGTCCTGGCCAGTTCCCGGGCCTCGTCCTGGCGCATCCAGGTGTCCTCGCAGATGGTGTTCTCGAAGATCGCCTCCCCGGCCCGGGTCCGGAGGTAGTCGGTGATGGCCTGGTAGTCCTTCACGGTGAAGGTGGTCTGCGCCACCACCAGCACCTTCCGGAGCTGCTCCGCCGTGAGGGCCTCGGCCTCGGCCATGTTCGAGACGATGATGGACCCGCTGTCGGCGAAGCTCCGGTGCGCCACGCTCTCCGCATGGCCGTGGCTGCCCAGGATCACGGTGAAGTAGCCCTTGGGGCTCCACTTCTTGATCTTGTTGTGGACCTTGGCCACTTCGGGACAGGTGGCGTTCACGATCCTCAGCTCGCCCTTGACCTGGCGCTCCCGGAGGCCGCGGAGGTCCTGGATGGGGATGCCGTGGGCGCGGATCACCACGGTGCCGTTCTGAACCTGCTCCGGCGCCTCCGCCACGGCCACGCCCCGCTGGCGGATCAGTTCCAGGGCCTGGGGGTTGTGGATGAGGGGTCCCAGGGTCTGCACGGTGCGCCCGTCGTTGCGCACGGAGGCCTCAAGCACGGCGTCCATGGCGCGCTTCACGCCCCAGCAGAACCCCGCAGTCTTGGCGACGATGACCTTCATGAACTCCCCGCAATCCTGACCTGGTTGGTCAGGTTATCCATCATAGCGCCGGCGGGAAGTCAGAGGGAGCAGCGTTCCATCAGTTCGCGGTCCGCGGCGGGCAGGCCCGCCAGCCAGGTGGACTCCTCGCCTGGTTCCGGCAGGACGTGCCCGTACTCGGCCATCTGGCCGGGCGGCAGCTCCGCGAGGTAGGCCCAGACTCGGTTGGGGGCGATGGCCCCGGCGCTGGCCACCTCGGCCACCAGCTCCTGGAGCAGCTGCCGCCTCCGCTCGGGGGTCCGGCCGGCCCGGATATGGCCATGCACGAACAGGTGGTCCCCCCGCAGGGGGGCACCGCCCACGAAATGATCCCCTGCGGGCACCTCCGTGAAGATGACCTGGGCGAAGAATGCCTGGGCGCCGGTCACCCGGTGGTGCACCTGGGTGATGCCCTGGGCGATGCGCTGTTTCTGCTCGGCGGACAGCAGGCCGGCTGCGGCCATGACCCGGTAGGTTGGCATGATGGTCTCCCTGGAGGATGGAACGGTCTCTGCTACAGAATGGGATGCCCCGGCAGGGGCCACGGTGACGGGTCCTCGGGTGCTCTATTCGGCGGAGAGGTCCACGATGCGTCCGCCGGTGATCTCGGCCAGCACGGCGAAGGTGAGGGGCACCCCGGTGGCATCCGTGCCCGCCGCCGGATAGATGGTGGGGTAGAGCCCCAGGTCCTGGTCGAGGAGGATCGCCACGCCCTCCAGGGCAAAGGGGCAGACCCCGCCCGGGCGGTAGCCCGTGACCCGCTCCGTCTCGTCCGCATCAGTCATGGAGACCCGGGAGCCGATCACCCGCTTCAGTGCCGAGGAGGAGAGGCGCTTGTCGCCAGGACAGACCACCAGGTGGAAGCCGCCGGCTCTGTCTTTGAACAGGAGGGACTTGGCGATCCTCGCGGTGGCGACGCCGATGCGCCGGGCCGCAAGTTCAGCGGTGGGTGTGCTGCCGGGCTCGAACTCCAGTGCCACGAGGGCATGGGTCTCGAGGATGGCCTGTACCTTGGCCGGAATCATGCTTGGATCCTAGCGAAGAAAGAGAGGCCCGGAGGCTTCCCGGGTCCAGGGTCGCCCCCGTGATCCCCTAGAGCTTGAATCCGATCTGGATCGTCACCTGGTATTCGGCGACCTCCCCGCCATGGATGCGGCCGCGGATTTCCTTCACCTCGAACCACTCCATGTGCTGGATGGTCTTGCCCGCCTCGGCCACGGCCTGCTTGATGGCATCCGAGGAACTCACCGGCGAGGTCCCCACGATTTCGATCTTCTTGTGCACGCCTGGCATGGTTAGCTCCCTGGTTTCAGGGAGCATCATAACCCTAGAGGACTGTTCCCGAGTGAATTCGCTGGCTCCCCCCAGTTCCGCGGGAATTGCCGGGACCCGGACCCCTGGATTCCCTTACCCTGAGTTCAGCCCGCCGCCGCTCCCCAGGAACTCTCCCATGGACTCAGCCCAACCCGACAAGGATCTGCCTCTGAAGGAGGACATCCGCCTGCTCGGACGGCTGCTGGGTGACACGGTGCGGGAGCAGGAGGGCGAGGACACCTTCCTGCTCATCGAGCGGATCCGGCAGAGTTCCGTGCGCTTCCACCGCGCCCAGGACCCCGGGGCCAGGGAGGACCTGAAGAACATCCTCAAGGACCTCAGCCCCGGCCGCGCCATCCTGGTGATCCGCGCCTTCAGCTACTTCTCCCAGCTGGCCAATCTGGCCGAGGATCAGCACCACACGCGGCGGTCCCGGGCCCACCGCATGGGGGAGGATCCCCCCCGGCCCAGCTCCCTGGGCCACGCCCTGGCCCAGGCCGGCGAGGCGGGGCTCGGGGGCCCCGACCTGCGGGCGTTCTTCGACAGCGCCCAGGTCCGGCCCGTGCTCACCGCCCACCCCACCGAAGTGCACCGCAAGAGCATCCTCCACGCCCAGATGCAGATCGCCCGCCTGCTGGACGAGCGGGACCGCATCGCCTCGACACCCCGGGAAACCGCCCTGCGGGATGAGCACCTCGAGCGCCAGGTGTTGCTGCTGTGGCAGACCCGCATGTTGAGGCCCTACCGGCCTTCGGTGACGGACGAGGTGGCCAGCGCCCTTTCCTATTTCGACCGCACCTTTCTGAGGGAGATTCCGGCCCTCTATGCGGACCTCGAAGACCGGCTCGGTCAGGATCCGACTCTGGGTGATGTAGAACTTCCGCCCTTCTTCCAGGTGGGCAGCTGGATCGGAGGAGACCGGGATGGCCATCCCCTGGTCACCGCCGAGGTGCTGGAGCGGACCCTCCACATGCAGTCCCGGGCCATTCTCGACTTTCTGTTGAAGGAGCTCCTGGCCCTGGCCGAGGAGCTCTCGCTCAGCCTCCTGGTGTCGCGCGCTTCCCAGGAAGTGCTCGACCTGGCGGAACGGTCCCCGGACCAGTCGCTGCAGCGGGCGGATGAGGCCTACCGCCGGGCCCTCAACTTCATGTACCTGCGGCTCTCCGCCACCCACAAGCACCTGTTCCATCCAGACCCTGCCGCCCCTCCCGGGCCCGCGGAGCCCTACCCCTCGCCGGTCGAGTTGAAGGCGGACCTGGATGCCCTGGACCGCTCCCTGCGGGCCCACGGGGGGCGGCGGCTGGCCCGGGGTCGCCTGCGGGATCTGCGGCGAGCGGTCTCGGTGTTCGGCTTCCATCTGGCCCCCCTGGATCTGCGGCAGAACTCCGAGGTCCATGGCCGGGTGGTGGCCGAGTTGCTGGAGGCCGTGCGGCCCGGCACGGCTTATCTCGACCTGGACGAAGCACAGAAAGTCCGCCTCCTGGCCGCCGAGCTCGAGAGCCCGCGCCCTCTCGCCTCGCCCTTTCTCACCTACAGCGACGAAACCCGCGACGAGCTGACCCTCTTCCGCATGGCCGCGAAGGCCCATCGCCGCCTGGGCATCGAGGCCCTGCCCAGCTGCATTGTCAGCCACACGGAAGCCGTCTCCGACCTGCTCGAGGCGGCCGTGATGCTGCGGGAGGCCGGGATCCTGCGTCCGGCCGAAGGCCGGCTGGACCTGAACATCATCCCGCTCTTCGAAACCATCCCGGACCTCCAGCGCTCCGGGGACATCCTGGAGGAGCTCCTGGACCTGCCCATCTACCGCCGCCTGCTGGACAGCCGCGGCGGCGTGCAGGAAGTGATGGTCGGCTATTCCGACAGCAACAAGGACGGCGGCTTCCTCACCTCCTTGTGGGAACTCTACAAAGCGGAGCTGCGGCTGGTGGAGGTGGCGAAGCGGCATGGGCTGCGCCTGCGGCTCTTCCACGGGCGCGGCGGCTCCGTGGGCCGGGGCGGCGGCCCCAGCTACGAGGCCATCCTGGCCCAGCCCCCAGGCACCGTCCAGGGCCAGATCCGCCTCACGGAGCAGGGTGAGGTGATCGCCGCCAAATACGGCCACCCGGCCGTGGGCCGCCGCAACCTGGAAGTGCTGGTGGCGGCCACCCTCTCGGCCAGCCTGCCGCACCGGGGGGAGGCGGCCGGGGAACCGGCCTTCCTGGAGGCCATGGACACCCTTTCCAGGGAGGCCTGCAGGGCCTATCAGGACCTCGTCTACGGGACTGAAGGCTTCGAAAGCTACTTCTGGGAGTCCACCCCCATCGCCGAGATCGCCCAGCTCAACATTGGCTCCCGGCCCGCCAGCCGGAAGGGCGGGCGGGCCATCACCGACCTCCGTGCCATCCCCTGGGTCTTCAGCTGGAGCCAGTGCCGAGTGATGCTGCCCGGCTGGTACGGCGTGGGTTCGGCGGTCCGCGCTTTCCGGACCGAGCGGGGCGAGGCTGGCTTGGCCCTCCTGAGGGAGATGTACGTCGGCTGGCCCTATTTCCGCAGCCTGGTCTCCATGATGGACATGGTGCTCGCCAAGGTGGACCTGGCCATCGCCTCCCGCTACGCCGACCTCGTGGAAGATCCGGCCCTGAAGGATCGGATCTTCGGGCGCATTAGGGAGGAGTGCGAAGCCTCCATCCTGGCCCTGAAGGCCATCACCGGCAGGGAGGTCCTGCTCGAGGACAACCCCGCCCTGAAGCGCTCCATCCAGCATCGTTTCCCCTACATGGATCCCATCAATCACCTCCAGGTGGAACTGCTGCGCCGCTACCGGGCCGGGGATCCGGATGCCCGGATCCAGCGCGGGATCCTGCTCTCCATCAACGGCGTCGCCGCAGGCTTGCGCAACAGCGGGTGAACTGGCCCGAATGGTTCGCAGAAAACCACTGGCTAGGCCTCCTGGATTCCAAGTACCTTGGACGTGGCTCTTTTGATCACTGAAAGGGAAGTCTCGTCCATGGCCCACCCTGCCCTCCTGCCGGTCGTCCTCACGTGCAACACGGACCTGCGTTTCATCGACCTGATCCAGGTGGTGGGTGCCGAGTTCCTCAAGCACCTCAGCTTCAGCCAGGAGGATGGAGAACGCCTCTGGCTGGCGATCCAGGAGGGCATCGCCAATGCCATGCGGCACGGCAACCAGCTCCAGAAGGACAAGCCCGTGAAGGTCACCTTCACCCCCCGGGCGGACCGTTTCGAGATCCGCATCGAGGATCGGGGCCCGGGTATTGACCTGGACACCCTGGCGGATCCGAACCTGCCGGAGAACCTGCTGAAGCCCGGGGGCCGTGGGGTCTACTTCATGCGCCAGGTGATGGACGAGGTCCACATGGAGTGCGCGCCGGGCGGCTCGACACTGGTGCTCGTGAAGGCCCGCAAGGTGCGCGAGCCCCATTCGTGAATCCTGCCCAGTGGCGCCGCCGGGCCCTCTGGCTGTCCGGACTGACCATCGCCTACAACCTGATCGAGGGTCTCGTGTCCATGGCCTTCGGCTGGACCGACGACTCCATCGCCCTCTTCGGGTTCGGGGCCGACAGCTTCATCGAGGTGGCCTCGGCCCTGCTGGTGCTGTGGAAGCTGCTGGACCACGGCAGCCTCGAGCGCGAACGCAAGGCCACCCGTGGCATCGGGCAGCTCTTCCTCTTCCTGGCCGCCGGGATCGCCGGGGGCGCCATCCCGCAGCTCATCGCCCGGCGCCACCCACCCACTTCGATGCCGGGCCTGGTCATTTCCGCCCTGTCCCTGGCCTTCATGGCCTACCTGTGGCGGGCCAAACTCCGGGCGGCCCAGGCCATGGACAGCGCCACCCTGCACGCGGACGCCACCTGCAGCCTGGCCTGCATCCAGCTTTCGGGAGTGCTCTTCACTGGAAGCCTGGTATTCCTGCTCATCCCGGCCCTCTGGTGGATCGATGCAGCGGCGGCCCTGGGCCTGGCGTTCCTCATCGGGAGGGAAGGTTTCCAGATGCTCCGCGCCGCGCGAAGCGTAGGTTTCACTGGCGGCTGCGGGTGCCCCCATTGATTAGGACTTCGGCCCCTTGATCCAGCCGAATTCCACGGGCATTTTCGCGTAGAAGAGGGTGGCTTCCTCGGCCTGAACGAAGGTGAGGAATCGGTCCACCTCCTCCTCCGTGGCCAGGAATTCCACCACGACCGGCAGGCGTCCCGAAAGCTCGAAGAAATGATCCTCCAGCAGGCCGTGGCGCCCGAAGCCCGCCATGGCCTTGAAGACGGAGCCGCCGTGGAACCCGAGACGGCGGGCCTGTTCCAGGAGCCACTCATAGACCAGGACATGGTGGATCTTCTTGTCTTCCTGGACGTAGAACCTCAGAGACATTCCGTTCATGGCGTCCCCCTAAGCAGGGTATTCACTGTCAGCATGCCCAGCAACGTAAGTAATAACGATCCAATCAGGTGGGCCAAGACATGGGTCAGGGCCCAGGCATACTCCGCCCGGCTCATGAGGTTCACGGCCTCAGCAGAAAAGGTGGAGAAGGTCGTGAGTCCTCCCAGAAAGCCGGTGATGACCAGGAGGCGAAGGTCCGGCGAAAGGCCCGGATGGTGCGAGAAGAAGGCCACAGCCATCCCCACCAGGTAGCCGCCCACCAGGTTGGAGGCCAGGGTGCCCATGGGAAGTGTGGGGAAGGTCGCGTTCAGGAAAATCCCCAGGCCCCAGCGCAGCCAAGCCCCCAGGGCCGCACCGACTCCCACCGCCAGAAAGGAATAGATAGCCATGCCTGTGTCCTCCAGGATGCACAGGCGTCATCAGCCTTCCAGGCGGTTTTGGGGCGGACGCCATCGCCGGGTCCTAGCCTATCACCTGGCCAGCTGTCCCGCCGTCACGAAGCCCACCTGACCTTTGGCCCGCGGCACCAGCTTCTCCAGGGCCTCGACGGTCTCCGGATAGATGTGGCCGATGATGAGCACGGACCCGTCCTTCCCGGCCAGCTTCAGGGCCCGGTCCCACTGCTTTTCCATCTCGGGGAAGGCCTTGTTGTCGTCGAGGAAGACCCGCCGCTGGACGGCCGGCACCCCTAACTGCTCTGCGACATCGTAGGCCACGCTGTCCTTCTCGGTGCGGCTGTCCACGAAGAAGCACTTCCGGGCCTTGATCTCCTGCAGCACCCAGCCCATGCGCAGGCGGTCCGGCGTGATGCGGCTGCCCATGTGGTTGTTCACGCCCGTGCGATAGGGGATCTCGTCCAGGGCCAGGCGCACGCGGCGGCGGATCTCCGGCTCCGTCAGGTTGAACAGGATGGCGTTGGGACCCGGGTCGTGGCCCGGCGCCGGGTAGCCAAGGGGTTCCATGGGCAGGTGCAGCATCACCTCCTTGCCTAGGCGGTGGGCGATCTCGGCGCTTTCCCGGGTGTGCTCCTGGTAGGGCAGCACAGCCACACTGAAGGGCACGGGCAGGCTGCAGAGCCGGGTCACCAGTTCCGGCTGCATGTAGCCGAGGTCGTCGATCACCAGGGCGATCCGAGGGAGGGGGCGCCGGGGTTCCTGGACCGGAGGCCGGGTGGCGACGGCCTCGGGCTTCGCTTTCGGCTCCACGGGATTCTTCTCGGGCTTTTTGGGCTCGGGTTTCCTGGGCTCGGGTTTCCTGGCTTCGGGCCTGGGTGCTTCACGTCTGGCAGGCGCCTCACGCTTGCCGCAACCCTGCTGGCCGAGGAGCAGGCCCATACCCATGCCCAGGGCAAGCATCAGCGCGGCCCAGCCCACCAGGGCGAGGGTAGACGCGCGTTTCCCCTTGGCTCGCGCCATCAGGGCTGTGGCTTCTTGATGGAAGCGGGTCCTTCCTTGGGCCCAGCCGCCGCTCCTGGCACTGGGGAGGTCGGCTTGGCGGCCGGGGCGGGTGCCTGGAGGGCCGCCAGCACCTTGGCCAGGGGATCGTCCGTGTCAGTCACCTTGAGCACCTGGTCGGGCACCACGCCCTGGCGATCCAGTTTTTCGCCCCCCAGACCCACCCAGCGCTTGGAGACGAGTTCCACCGCCCCGCCCTGTTTCAGGGCGAAGCGGGTGCGTTCCACCCCCAAACCCACGGTCCGCTCGCCGAAGCTCCGCGCCCCTCCCTTTTTCAGGCAGGCGGCCAGGACCTCCGGGGCCCCCAGGGTCGAACGTCCCATCAGCAGGGCCAGGTGGGCAAAGGGTGTCCCGGATTCCGTCACCGGAAGCACCCGGTCCGGCTTGCCGGCCTCCTCCAGGGTCGCGAAATTACCCTTCGCGCCCAGCAGGCCCGCCACGGCGGCAGCCTCGTCCATGGAACCCTTGAGGCACTGGCGGAGGTCCAGCACCAGGGTCTGCCCCCGGTCAGCCGAGGCCAGCGCCTTGTTCAATTCCCCTGCCCTGCCGGGGGCCAGGTCCGGCAGCGAGGCCAGCAGCGCGCCCTGCCCTTGTTTGACGACCACCGCCCCGGGCGTGATCACCTGCATCAACACCGTGGTCTTGGTGAGATCACCGGTGGCGTTGTAACGGTAGAGGTCCAGGGGCGATCCCACGGGGCCACGGAGTTTCCGCTCCAGGGTCCAGGTGCTGATGCGGCCCACGGAATCGCCATCCACCTTGCGGATCACGTCGCCGGCCTGGATGCCGGCCTTGGCGGCGGGACCCCCGGGGACCACGGCCAGCACCGTGGCGTAGATGGACCGCTTCACCACTACCAGCCCGGCCTCCGCTGGGCCTGGATCGGGCAGGCGGAGGTCCTCGGCAGTCAGATAGGAATTGAGGGGGTGGGACCGTTCCAGGACGGCCTGCACGCCACCCCAGACCACCTTTTCCATGTCCGGGGGATCGACGTAGTTCTGCTGGACCAGCGAGAGCACATCCTGGATGTCGGACAGGCCCGCCAGGGGATCCTGGGGCGCGGCCTTGGCATCCACGGTCGCGGAGTGGCTCGGCGGGTTGGCCTGCTGCAGCACCGGCAGGGTGAAGGCCGCCACCAGGGGAAGCGAAAGGACCGAGAGCCAGGAGCGAGCATGCATGGCTCCAGTCTACGGTGGAAACGACCGCCAGGCTGCGGGCTCCGATCAGGCTTTCATATCCAGGGTGGTCTTCAATAGCTCATCCGCGGTGTTGAGCACCTTGAGATTGGCCTGGTACATGACGTCGAAACCCATGCCCTGCACGGTTTCCGTGGTGAGGTCCACATTCGAGGTCCCCGGGCCGGCGGGTGTGGAGTCCTGTGAGACGCCCGACACCCGCACCCCCCCCGAGGCTTCAGCCACCAGGTCGACGCTTTGGGCCTTGTATCCGCTCGACAACTGGTTGGCCACGTTGTTGGCCTGCACGGCCAAGCCGGCGCTGGAAGCGCTGAGACCTGAGAGTGCAGTGTCGACCACGTCCATGGGAGGTTTATCGGCACCCCGGGGACAGACTTGACTGGGAAATCAGGCTTGCTTGAACCAGCTGCTGCCGGACTGGAACCCCTTCTGCTTGGCGCTGGTCTGGGCGTGGCGGGCCAGGGCCAGGTCGATGAGGCGCGTCAGCAGGTCCGCGTAGGGCACCCCACTGGCGGCCATCATCTTGGGATACATGGAAATGCTGGTGAAGCCGGGGATGAAATTGAGCTCATTGAGGAAGACCCGGTCGCTCTGGCGCTCCAGGAAGAAATCCACGCGCGCCATGCCATACCCGTCCGTGGCGGCGAAGGCCCTGGCCGCGAGGCCGCGGACCTGCTCGGCCACTTCGGCGGAGATCTGGGCGGGAATTTCCGTGCGGCTCTTGCCGTGGATGTACTTGTCCTCGAAGGTGTAGAACTCGTCGGCCACGATCACTTCCCCGGGTATCGAGACCAGGGGCTGGTCGCCGCCCAGCACGGCCACCTCGATCTCGCGGACCTCCAGTCCCTGTTCCACCAGGACCCGGCGATCGAAGGTGAAGGCCCGGTCGAGGGCCGGGGCCAGATCCTCGTTCCGCTTCACCTTTTCGACGCCGATGCTGCTGCCCAGGTTGGCGGGTTTCACGAAAAGGGGCAGGCCCAGCTTTCCGCATTCCCCAAGGCACGCCTGCCGCTCGCGGTTCCAGTGCTCCTCCGTGAGCCCGACGTAGGGCACGACGGGGAGGCCCTCGGATTCCCAGAGCCGCTTGGTGATCCACTTGTCCATACCCGCGGCCATGGCGAGCAGGCCACCGCCGGTGTAGGGCCGGTGCAGCAGCTCCAGGTAGCCGTTGATCTGGCCGTCCTCGCCGCCGGCCCCGTGCAGGGCGTTGAAGAAGAGGTCCGGCAGCGGGGTGGCTTCGGCGCCCCGCTCCAGGGGCAGGAACGGCACCTCACTGCGCAGGGGCAGCTCTCCCGCCGCCAGGCGCGCGAAGGGATCGCCCTGCACCACCCACACGCCGTTCCGCGCGATGCCCATGGGCCTCACCTCGAAGCGCGTCCGGTCCAGATGCTCCGCGATGGCCCGCGCCGTGACGATGGAAACTTCGTGTTCCGGGGATTCCCCGCCGAAAAGCAGTCCGACGCTCAGAGTCTCACGCATGGAACCACTGTATTCCAACCGCGGGCCGGGGAACACTGTGACACCCGGCCCCCACCCGATGCGCTAGGCTAGGGCGAAACCCCGGAGCATCTGTGCGTACGGCCATCTATCCAGGCTCTTTCGACCCCGTGACCCTGGGCCACTGGGACATCATCCAGCGGGCCGAGAAGCTGGTGGACCATCTCGTCGTGGCCGTCCTCCACAATCCATCCAAGCAGCCCGCCTTCACGGTGGATGAGCGCGTGGAGATGCTGCGCGAACTGGCTGGCAACCACCCCGGGATCACCATCACCAGCTTCCACGGCCTTCTGGTGGACTTCGCCAAGTCCCAGGGCGCCCAGTTCATCGTCAGGGGCGTGCGGGCCTTCAGTGATTTCGAATACGAATTCCAGATGGCCCTCATGAACCGGAAGCTGGCGCCGGAACTGGAGACGGTCTTCCTGATGCCCAAGGAGAACTACAGCGCCGTGAGCAGCCGCCTCGTCCGCGAGATCGGCACCATGGGCGGCAACCTCTCGGACCTGGTTCCGGACTCACTGCGCGGGCGGATCGCCGCGCGGCTCGGCAGGACCTAGCGTCGCTGCCCGCGGCCATTCGGATCCACGGTCCCCGGCCCGGGCTGGTTATACTTCAGGCTTCCCCACACTTGAACTGCCCGGAGCCATCATGCAGACCACCCGCTTCGTTCTCGAGCAGCAGGAGATCCCTACCCACTGGTACAACGTGGTCGCGGACCTGCCCAATCCGCCCTCCCCGCCCCTGGGGCCCGATGGCAACATGGTCAGCCCCGAGCAGATGCTCGCCATCTTTCCGGGTCCCCTGCTGGAACAGGAGATGTCGGGCGAGCGGTGGATCCCCATCCCCGAGGCCGTGCGCGAGATCTACCGCCTGTGGCGGCCCTCTCCGCTGATCCGGGCCCTGCGCCTGGAACAGGCCCTCGGCACCCCGGCGAAGCTCTACTACAAGAACGAGGGTGTCTCCCCGGCGGGCTCCCACAAGCCCAACACGGCGGTGCCCCAGGCCTTCTACAACCACCAGGTGGGCATCCGGCGGCTCACCACCGAGACCGGGGCCGGCCAGTGGGGCTCGTCCATGGCCTTCGCGGGCCAGATGTTCGGCATCGACGTGCGGGTCTTCATGGTGAAGGTGAGCTACGAGCAGAAGCCCTCCCGCCGTTCCATGATGCAGGCCTGGGGCGCCGAGGTGTTCCCCAGCCCCAGCAACCTGACCCAGGCCGGGCGCGAGGCCCTGGCCAAGCACCCGGACAGCGAGGGCTCCCTGGGCCTCGCGATCTCCGAGGCGGTGGAGGAGGCCGCCGGCCGCCCGGACACCAACTACTGCCTGGGCTCCGTGCTGAACCACGTGCTGCTCCACCAGACCATCATCGGCCTCGAGGCCAAGAAGCAGTTCAAACTGGCCGGGGACTGGCCCGACGTCATCTTCGGCCCCTGCGGCGGCGGCTCCTCCTTCGGCGGCATCGCCCTGCCCTTCCTGGCGGACAAGGCCGCGGGCAAGACGCCCAACCTTCGGCTGGTGGCGGTGGAGCCCACGAGCTGCCCCACCCTCACCAAGGGCGCCTATGCCTACGACTACGGGGACGCCTCGGGCTACACCCCCATCATGAAGATGTACACCCTGGGCCACGACTTCATGCCCCCGGGCATCCACGCGGGCGGCCTGCGTTACCACGGCGACAGCCCGCTCGTCTCCCAGCTGGTCCACGAGGGGCTGATGGAGGCCATCGCGGTGCCCCAGGTCGCCACCTTCGAGGCCGGGGTGCTCTTTGCCAAGGCCGAGGGCATCATCCCCGCCCCCGAGTCCTGCCACGCCATCCGCGCCGCCATCGACGAGGCCCTGCGCTGCAAGGCGACCGGCGAGCCCAAGACCATCCTCTTCAACCTCACGGGTCACGGCCACTTCGACATGGCCTCCTACGACCGGTACTTCTCCGGAAAGCTGGAGGATTTCGACTACCCCGCCGAGGCCATCCAGGAGTCCCTGGCCCACCTTCCCAAGGTCTGATGCCAACGAAGGTTCAAGAAAAGAAATAAGCCACTTCTTACCACCAAGGCGCCAAGACCACCAAGCTCCTCTTTACCCCGTGTATCGCCGCAGACGACGCCGAGAAGAGCTGCATGCGCTCTCTACAGGCTTTTCTTGGTGCCTTGGTGTCTTGGTGGTGATCCTTGTTTTTGATCAACAATTTCTTGCGCGCCCGGAAGAAGCGCTTCACTCGAACACCACCGTCTTGTTCCCGTAGGTGAGCACACGGTGGTGCAGGTGCAGGCGGACGGCCCGGGCCAGGACCAGGCGCTCCATGTCCTTGCCCTTGCGCACGAGATCCTCCACGGTGTCCCGGTGGCTCACGCGGATCACGTCCTGCTCGATGATGGGGCCGGCGTCCAGGTCCCCGGTGACGAAGTGGGCCGAGGCGCCGATGAGCTTGACCCCCCGGGCCAGGGCCTGGTGGTAGGGCTGGGCCCCCGCGAAGGCCGGGAGGAAGCTGTGGTGGATATTGATGACCTCCGGGAAGGCCTGCAGGAAGTCCCAGCTGAGGACCTGCATGTACTTGGCCAGCACCACCAGGTCCACGCCCTCCTGCTTCAGAAGGGCCAGCTGGCGGGCCTCCTGCTCCGCCTTGTTCGCCTTCGAGATGGGCAGCACGTGGAAGGGCAGGCCCAGGGGCTCCACGTGGCGACGGAGCAGGTCATGGTTGCTTAAGACGAAGGCGATCTCGGCGCCCAGCTCGCCGGCCTGGTGGCGCCAGAGCAGGTCTAGCAGGCAGTGTTCCTGCTTGCTGCACCAGAGGGCGATCCGCGGTACCACGTCCGAGAAGTGCAATTCCCACTGGCCGCCCATGGGCCCGGCCACCGCGGCCACGTCCCGGCGGAGCTGCTCCCGCTCCGATGGACTGTCTTCGCACTCCCACTCGATGCGGCCCAGGAAACGCCCCGCCTGGAGATCGGAATGATGGTCCGAGTCCACGATGTTGCCGCCGCGCTCATAGACGAAGCCCGACAGCCGGGCCACGATGCCCCGCTGGTCCGGGCAGGAGATGAGGAGGATGGCCGTGGGGAGTGGCATGGCTCCAGCTTAGCGGCGGCGGAGCCGTGATGGGCCGCCCCTCAGCTGATCTCGGCCAGCCGCAGCCGGGCCTGCTCCCGCCGGAGCCAGTCGAGCTGGGCCTCGCTGAGGCCCAGGGCCAGGGCCCGGTCCGCGGCCTCGCGGCAGCGGGCCAGCAGGGCGCGGTCCCGCACGAGGTCGGCCACCTGGAACTGGGGCAGCCCGGCCTGCCGTACGCCGAAGAATTCGCCGGGCCCCCGCAGCTCCAGGTCCCGCTGGGCGATGCGGAAGCCGTCCTGGGTCTCCACCAGGGTCTGGAGGCGCTCCGTCTCGGAGCCGCTGAGCATGAGGAAGTGACTGCCATGGGGGCCCCGGCCCACCCGGCCCCGGAGCTGGTGGAGCTGGCTGAGGCCGAAGCGCTCGGCGTGGTCCACCACCATCACGGTGGCATTGGGCACGTCCACGCCCACCTCGATCACCGTGGTGGCCAGGAGGATCTTCGCCTCGCCCGACACGAAGCGGCCCATCCGCGCCGCCATGTCATCGGCCTTCAGGCGGCCGTGGACCACCTCCAGGGGCTCCTCCGGGAAGATGCCCCGCAGCAGGGCCTCCATGGCCTGGATGTCCCGGAGCTGGACCTTGCCTTCGTCGGAAGGATCGATGCTCGGGCTCACCACGAAGGCCTGGCGGCCCTCGGCCAGTTCGCGGCGCACCTGCTCCCAGGCCCGCTCCGCGAATTCAGGCTTGTGAAGCCTGGTGGTGATGGGCTGACGGCCCGGGGGCAACTCGTCCAGCACGCTCTGGTCAAGGTCCCCGAAGATGGCCAGCGCCAGGGACCTGGGGATGGGGGTGGCGCTCATCACCAGCCAGTGTGGGTCGCCGCCCTTCTCCTTCAGCGCCTCCCGCTGCTTCACGCCAAAACGGTGCTGCTCGTCCACCACCACCAGCTGCAGCCGGTGGAACGCCACCGCCTCCTGGAACAGGGCGTGGGTGCCCACCACGTAGCGGGCCTCACCGCTGGCGATGCGGGCTAGGGCCGCCCGCTTCTCGGCGGCCTTCATGCCCCCCAGGAGCAGCTGCATGGAATCGGACCGTGCGCCCAGGTAGCGCCGGAAGCTCTCAGCATGCTGGCGGGCCAGCACCTCCGTGGGCACCAGCAGGGCCCCCTGGCCGCCGGTCTCGGCGACCATGGCCATGGACAGCAGGGCCACCAGGGTCTTGCCGCTGCCCACATCGCCCTGGAGCAGGCGGTTCATCACGCGACCCGAGGTGAGGTCCCCCACGATCTCCTTGAAGGAGCGGCGCTGGGCCCCAGTCAGAGGGAAGGGCAGCAGGGCCTTCAGGCGCTCCCTCAGCTGCGGGGAGGTAGGCACCACCAGCCCCTTCCGCTGCAGCCGGCCGGCCCGGCGCAGGGCCACCCCCAGGGAGAAGGCGAAGAGCTCCTCCGAGGCCAGGCGCCGGTGGGCGGGGGTGGTACCCCCTTCCAGGGCCTGGGCCTCGCTCTCGTCCGGAGGGCCGTGCAGCAGGCGCAGGGCCGTCAGGGTATCCGGCAGGTCCCTCGACAGCTCCAGGGGCAGCCAGTCGTCGGCCACCTGGGCCCGTGAGAGTGCCTCCGCCACCAGCCTCTGCCGCGCCCGCCCCGGGAGGGCTCCCAGCTTCCGGTAGAGGGGCAGGTAGCGGCGGACCCAGCCGATGTCCCCGTCGCGGTCCATCACCTCGAACTGGGGTCCCCGCATCTCCAGCCCATGGCGGCCCGGGAACAGGGTTCCGAACACCAAGAGCCGGTCCCCCACCTTCAGCGCGCGACCCAGGTAGGGCTGGTTGAACCAGAGGAGGCGGAGGGTCCCGGTGCCGTCGGTGAGCAGCGCCTCCGTGAGGGCCATGCGCTGGACCCGGGTGGTGCTCTGGCGCAGATCCTGGATCGTGCCCAGCACGGTGACGAGGCTGGAGTCCGGGACTTCGAAGCCCCGCAGTTCCAGGCTGCCCAGGGGCCGGAGGCTGCCCCGGTCCACATAGCGGTAGGGCAGGCTCCAGAGCAGGTCCCGGAGGGTGTCGATGCCCGCCTCCTCCAGGGCCGCCGCCCGCGCCACTCCCAGGCCCCGGAGGACCGTGACTTTGGACGACAGGGGGAGCGGGGCGAGGGACATGGCTGGAGTTCAGCCTAGCCGCAGCCTTCCGGCCGAGGCCATCCCAGCGCTCGGCCTAGACGTGGGCAGTTGTCTTCGCCATGGCCTTCACCAGGGCCTGTTCCAGGTCCGCCCAGAGGTCCTCGGGGCCTTCCAGCCCCACGGACAGCCGCATGAGGGACTGGGAGACGCCGCTGTGTTCGCGGGCCTCGGCGTTCACCACGCGGTGGGTCAGGGCCGCGGGGTGCTGGATGAGGGTGTCCACGCTGCCAAGCGACACAGCCGGTGTCATGAGCTTCACCTCGGCCATCACCGTGGCCGCAGCCTCGAAGCCCCCCACCAGCTCGAAGGCGATGAGGGAGCCGGGCCCCTTCATCTGGCGGCCCAGCAGGCCCTTGGGATCCTGTCCAGCCAGGCCGGGGAAGTGGACCGCGGTCACGGCAGGGTGACCGGCCAGACGCTCGGCGAGGACCTTGGCGCCCTCCTGCTGGGCCCGCACCCGCAGGGGCAGCGTGGGCAGGCCCCGGTGCAGCAGGTAGGCCGCCAGTGGATGCAGGACATTGCCCGTGATGACGCGGACTTTGCGCAGCTCGGTAGCCCAGTCGTGGTTGGTAGCCACCAGGCCCGCCAGCACGTCGCCATGGCCCCCCAGGAACTTGGTGGCGCTGTGGAGCACCAGGGTCACGCCGTGCTTGATGGGGTTCTGCAGGATGGGCGTGGCGAAGGTGTTGTCCACCAGGACGGGCACCTGGCCGGCCTGGCGGACCACGTCCTCCAGGTCCAGCAGGGCCAGGGTGGGATTGGCGGGGGTCTCCACGATCACCATGGCGGTATCGGGACGGATCGCCGCCGCGATGCCATCGGCCTCGGCCCAGGTGACCTCCAGGCCCAGCATCCCCGAGGCCAGCAGGTGGTCGGTACCTCCATAGATGGGACGCACGGCCACGATGTGGCTGCCCCGCTGCTTGGCGGCCATGAGACTGGCGGTCACCGCGGCCATGCCGGACCCGAAGGCCACGCATTCTTCAGCGCCCTCCAACTGGGCCAGCGCCTGCTCGTAGCGGGCCACCGTGGGGTTGAAGAGCCGCGAATAGACCGGGCTGCCGATGGGCAATCCCCCCATCGCCATGGCCTCGAGGCTCTGGCCGCCCTCCTCCAGGTTGTGCAGGGGATAGGTGCTGCTGAGGTCGATGGGCAGCGCATGGATGCCCTGTTCGTGCAGCACCTCGCGACCGGCATGGACAGCTTGGGTTTCCAGGGACATGGAAGCGGATGGGTGGCTCATGGCGGGACTCCTGTCTCCCCAATGTAGGTTCGATCAATTCGGCTTCATGCCGAATTGAATTCGTGAAATAATGTCTATCATGGAACTTGACCGAATCGACTTCGCCCTGATCGACCTTCTGCAGAAGGATGCTCGGTTATCCAACAAGGAACTGGCGGCGGCCGTGGGCCTGGCGCCCTCGTCCTGCCTGGCCCGGGTGCAGCGCCTCCGCAGCGAAGGGGTGCTGAAGGGTGCCCATGCCGAAGTGAACCCCGAGACCCTTGGGATCGGGCTCCAGGCCCTCATCGCCGTGCAGCTGCGCCAGCACAGCCGTGCCCAGGTGAAGGCCTTCTGGAAGCACATGATGGGGCTGCCCGAAGTGCTCACCGTCTTCCACGTGGCGGGCACCCACGATTTCCAGGTCCACGTGGCCGTGCGCGATGCCCACCACCTGCGCGACCTGGCCCTGGACGCCTTCACCACCCGCGCGGAAGTGGCCCACATCCAGACCAGCCTCATTTTCGAGGTCGCCAAGGGCAAGGTGATGCCGAACTACAAGGCCATTAGTGGTGCCCGCGCGTAATAGCTGGATCATCTGGACTGCTGGGGGCACCACGAGACGGGGGTCTGGGGGCACGGCAGTGCCCCCGGCGGGTTGACAGCCCCGGCGCGCCTGCGCGATGGGGCGCCAGAGGGGCTATGCCCCGATGACCCTAGATCCAGGGCAACGCGTGCGTTGCCCTGGGGAAGTGCACCTCGCCATCACCCCGCTGATCCAGGTATTTCAGGCGAGGTGCACTACTCGCTGACCATCCGCTCGATCCGCCGGTCCGGCACCAGCCACATGAGGGCCACCACCCAGTAAAGGGCGAACCCCATCCAGCGGTTGGCGAAGGACATGAGGATGGCCGCCGAGTAGATGGCGATGGAAACCTTCCCCTTGAAATCGCTGCCCACGGCGGTGCCCAGCAGGGAGCCCGACCTGTGGTAGTGAATGAGGCATTGGCTCAGCAGGTAGTAGGCCAGGGCCGCCATGAGCAGCACGCCGCCGTACAGCGCCACGGGGCGGGCCGCGAAGTGGTTCTCGCCCATCCAGGCCGTGGTGAAGGGCACCAGGGACAGCCAGAACAGCAGGTGCGTGTTGGCCCACAGGATGGGTCCATTCACCCGCTTCACGGCATGGAGCAGGTGGTGGTGGTTGTTCCAGTAGATGGCCAGGTAGATGAAGCTGAGCGCGTAGCTCACGAAGGTCGGCAGCAGCCCAGCTAGGGACGCGAAGGAGTCGCCCTTGGGGACCTTCAGCTCCAGCACCATGATGGTGATGAGGATGGCCAGCACGCCGTCGCTGAAGGCTTCGAGCCGGTTCTTGCCCATGGTCAGCCTCCGATCGTCAGGGATTGTTCCACGGTCCCTGGCGCACGCGTCAAACCTTGAGCGGCTTGGCCGCCATCCGCCCCAGGTCCCCGCTGCCCTGGCTGTTGGCGAGGCTCTTGGCCAGGGCCACCAGCATGGCCTCCTGAGCGAAGGGCGGCAGGCTGGGCAGCAGGTCGGCGGCGGCGGCCACGGCCAGTACCTGGTGGGCGTGATTGAAGCCGGGATCGTTGCGGGTGCTGGCTTCGGCGAGGACCTTCAGCACCTCCTCGACGCGCCCCTCCCTCACCAGGGCCAACGCATGGCCCATGGCCCCCGCGGGCTCCGCATCCAGGATGGCATTGAGGAGCGCTTCCGGATCGGCCGCGGCGCCCTCTGGGGGGCAGATGCGCTCCTCGGGCTCGTCCGTGGGAAAGAGGTTCACCAGGGCCGCCGCCTGGCACCAGGGGCGGGGGTCCGCCGGCCGGGTCCGGGCCAGGCTGGCGAGGTAGACGAAGGCCCAGGCGGTCTTGCCCTCCAGGTCCCGCCGGGCATCCAGCTGCTTTTCGGCGGCGGCGAGGACCAGGGCCGCCAGGGAGTCCCCGGCCCCCTGGCCGGTCTTGAGGCGCGCGGTGAAGGCATCCAGGAGGGCCACGAGGCCCAGGTCGCAGATGTCCCGGACCTGGGGAGCGAGCTCATCCCCGTCCAGGGAGGCGGTGTTCCAGGGCACGGACACCTCGAGATCCCCCAGGCGCCTGGCGGCCCGGCGGGCCCAGAAGGTGTCCTCCGGCGTGGCCGCCAGCCAGGCCGCGAGGCCGAACAGGCGCCGGCCGGTCGCTTTGGGCTGCTCCAGCCGTTCCTGCAGGTCCGCCAGGTCGCAGGCCAGCACCGCCTTGTGGCCCACGTTGGCCATGTCCGTCTCCGTGAGCCGCCCCAGTCGCTGGAAATCGGCTGCCACGGGAAGGTCGAAGCCCTGGGCCTCCGCATAGGCCAGGGCGGGCCGCCGGGACCGGATGAAGGCCTCCAGGTTCCGCCACAGGCCGCTGCCCTTGGCGGCCGCCGCCTGGGCCTGGGCCGGAGCGGACCGGCGCCCCTCGTGGGCGGCCATGTGGACCTGGGTGGCCAGGGCCCTGAGGAAGCTCTCCTCCCCGAGCAGGGGGCGCAGTCGCAGGACCGCCCGAAGGCCCAGGATGCCATGGGGGACATGGGGCTGGTAGGCCTCCCAGTCGATGCGTGGGACGAGGGCCTTCACGGCGTCCCGAACGGCGTCCCGAACGCCGTCCGGCTCGGCGACCCGCTCCGCGAAGGCCCCGAAGAAGGCCTCCGTGGGGGCCTCCAGCTCCTGTTGCCAGCGGCCCTCCGGCGTCATACCCCCTCCAGGGGCAGGGCCCATGCGGCGGCCACGAGCCGGGCCCAGTGGTGGTTCCAGGCCCGCTTCCACACGAGGCTGTCCTCCTTCATCTCCGCGTCCTCCAGGCGCTGGCGGAGGTCCTGCCTCAGGGTCCCGGCGGCCGGCCCCAGGGCCGCCTCGGCCAAAGCCAAGAGGGCGGCGCGGGCTTCGCGTTCCTGGTCGTGATGGGCAAGGTAGCCCGCCGCCTCGGGTGAAGGCGCCGCCGCCCGCAGGCGCTGCCACTGCTCGAAGGCCGCCTTGGCGGCGGGATCGTCCCGCAGCGGCGCCTTCACCTGGTTCCAGTCCCTGCCCACATCGAACTCCGGTCCCGCCCGCAGCAGGGTCTCCCGCAGTTTCACGGCCTTGGCCACGTCCCGGTCCAGGTGCTTGAGGGCCACGAAGGTGCGCGGCTTCTCTCGTTTTTCGCGGCGGTCGAAGAAGGCGTTGAGGGCGGATACCACCAGGTCCATGGGCACGCCCCCCGCCTCCCAGGCCAGCACCTGCCGATAGTCCTCCGTGGACAGCAGGCCCGCACGGCCCCAGGCCCGGAAGGCCCACTCGCGCTCCAGCCAGTCCTTCTCCTCCCGGGTGTAGGCCATCAGGGCGTCGCCGGGGGTTCGGGCGCCAGCCAGGTTCCATCCTTCAGGTGCAGGGCCCCGTTCTCCCAGGCCAGGACCTCCTCGGGGGCGATGCCGGCCCGCCCATAGCCATGCAGGCGGAAGGAACCGGAGCCCAGCAGGTGGCCCTCGCGGTCCCACACACTTAGGTGCCAGAGGGTGCCCCTGTGGTCGCCCACCTGGAGAAAGATTCCCCGCCTGCCTTCCCCGCCCCAGACGGCCTCGGGCGGCACCTGGGCCGGCCGGGCAGGCATCCGCCCACACCCGCCGAGGAAACTCGCCAGGACCGTTGTCATCACCACCATCTTCGAAGGTCGCACCATGCCGACATTCTACCCGTTAGACTGGACCACCGAGGGGGGCATGGTCCTGATCCGCGAACAGATCCGCTACAAGAGCCGCAAGGAGATCGACAAGCTGCGGGAGGCCTGCCGGGTGGCGGCCAATGCCCTCCGGATCGCCGCCCGGGCCGCCCGGCCCGGGGTAACCCTGCTGGACCTGGACCGGATCGCCGAGACCTACATCCGCCAGCAAGGCGCCACCCCCAGCTTCAAGGGCTACCACGGCTTCCCCGGGACCCTCTGCACCTCCGTGAACGACCGGGTGGTGCACGGCATCCCGTCCAAGTACGTGCTCCAGGAGGGCGACATCATCGCCATCGACTGCGGCGCCAAGCTGGACGGATTCCACGGCGACACCTGCCTCACAGTGGGGGTGGGCCGGATCAGCGACGAGGCCCGCATGCTCATCCAGACCGCCCAGCTGGCCATGTTCGTGGGCATCGAGCACTGCCGGCCCGGCCTCCGCCTTGGCGACATGTCCACGGCGGTCCAGACCTTCGCCGAGGAGCGCGGCTACTCGGTGGTGCGGGAGTACATCGGCCACGGCCTGGGGCGGGACCTGCATGAGGATCCCCAGGTGGTGTTCGCCGAGCAGAAGCCGGGTACGGGGTTCCGCATGGAGCCGGGCATGACCATCACCATCGAGCCCATCCTGAACACAGGCAGCCACAAGTGCCTGGTGGAGTCCGACGGCTGGACCGTGCGCACCAAGGACGGCGGCCTCTCGGCCCAGTTCGAGCACGACATCGCCATCACGCGCAATGGACCGGAGATCCTGAGCGTCCCTGATTCGGAGTACGAACTGGAAGACGGTTTGTAAGGTCCCGGGCTTCAGATCCCGCACACTGGGCTGGAAAAGGTAATAACAGTTCTCAGCGCCGTCATCCCATGCTAAGATCGGCCATGGAACGTCGTCCGCGCATGCACCTGGGCGTCCCGGCTAGAAGCTACGCCGGTTGGACATATCCGGGTGCTCCCCGCATCGAACCTACGAACTAAACTCCGGAGCCACCGATGGAGAGGCATCGCCCCATCCAGACCCAAGGTCTATACGAACCCTCCCAGGAACACGACTCCTGCGGCTTCGGCTTCGTGGCGGACACGAAGGGCCGCCCCTCCCATGACATCGTCCGCAAGGCGCTCCAAGTGCTCTGCAACCTCGAGCACCGCGGGGCCTCCGGGAGCGAGAAGTCCACCGGGGACGGCGCAGGCATCCTCACCCAGATCCCCCACGCCTTCCTCGCGGCGCGGTGCCGCCCCACAGGAGTCGAGCTTCCTCCTCCGGGAGGCTATGGCGTCGGCATGTTGTTTCTCCCCCCCGACGACCGCAACCGCCACGCCTGTGAGCGGATCCTTGAGGAGGCCGTGGAGGAGGAGGGGCAGCGGGTGCTCGGGTGGCGGGACGTCCCCACGGACAACGCCTCCCTGGGCATCACTGCCCGGACCAGCCAGCCGGTGATCCGCCAGGTCTTCATCGCCCGTGGGGCCCAGATGGCCACCGAGGATGATTTCGAGCGGAAGCTCTACGTGATCCGGCGCCTGGCTGAAAAGCGGGTGTCCCGCTCGGTACTCCCGGGGCGTGGCCATTTCTACGTCTCCAGCCTTTCCTGCCGGACCATCGTCTACAAGGGGATGCTGAATTCCGAACAGCTCGGCTCCTTCTACCCCGATCTCGGGTCGGACGCGTTCGTGGCCGGTCTGGCGATGGTCCACTCGCGGTTCTCCACCAACACCTTCCCGAGCTGGTCCAGGGCCCATCCCTACCACTACATCTCCCACAACGGTGAGATCAACACGCTGCGCGGCAACGTGAACTGGATGGAGGGCCGGCAGCGGCTCTTCGCCTCCAGCCTGTTCGGAGACGACCTGCAGAAGGTGCTGCCGGTCATCGATCTGGACGGCTCGGACTCCTCCATGTTCGACAACGTCCTCGAGCTGCTCTACATGGCGGGCAGGTCCCTGCCCCATGCCCTGATGATGATGGTGCCCGAGCCCTGGAGCCGGCACGAATCCATGAGTCCGCTCCGGAAGGCCTTCTACGAATACCACTCCTGCCTCATGGAGCCCTGGGACGGCCCCGCCTCCATCGCCTTCACGGACGGCACGAGGATCGGCGCCATCCTGGACCGCAACGGCCTTCGTCCCGCCCGCTGGATCCACACCAAGGACGGGCTCGTGGTCATGGCCAGCGAGGTGGGCGTACTGGATATCCCGGCCGAGAAGATCCTGCAGAAGGGCCGCCTCCAGCCCGGACGGATGTTCCTGGTGGATACCAAAGAGGGGCGCATCGTTCCGGACGGCGAGATCAAGGATCAGCTGGCCAAGGCCGAGCCCTACGCCCAGTGGCTGAAGGAGAACCTGGTCCGCATCAACGACCTGCCCGAGCCGCCCCACGTCAACGCTCCGGACCACGAAACGGTGCTGCGCCGGCAGGAGACCTTCGGCTACACCCTCGAAGACGTGAACATGATCGTGAACCCCATGGCCACGGATGGCGCCGAGCCCATCGGCAGCATGGGCACCGACATCCCCCTGGCCGTGCTCTCCGAAAAACCCCAGCTGCTCTACGACTACTTCCGCCAGCTGTTCGCGCAGGTGACCAACCCCCCGGTGGACGCCGACCGCGAGAGCATCGTGCTCGCCGTGGACACGGCCATCGGACCAGAGGGCAACCTGCTGGAACCCGTGGCGGCATCGGCCCTCCACTTCACGCTGCCCACGCCGGTCCTGCTGAACCGGGAGTTGGAGAAGATCCGTTCCCTGGACGGCCGCCCCGGCTCCAGGGGCTTCCACTCCATCACTCTGCCCATGCTCTTCAAGGCGGATGCGGGCGGGAAGGGCCTCCGCAAGGCCATCGAGGACCTCCGCCGGCACTGCAGCGAGGCCATCGCCGAAGGCCACAACATCCTCATCCTCTCGGACCGGGGCCATGACGCCACCGACGCGCCCATCCCCGCCCTGCTGGGCATCGCCGCGGTCCAGCATCACCTGCTGCGGGCCGGCGATCGCGAGAAGGTCTGCCTGGTGCTGGAGACCGGCGAGCCGCGGGAGGTCCACCACTTCTGCACCCTCATCGGCTACGGCGCCAGCGCCGTCAACCCCTACCTGGCCTTTGAGACCATTCACGACCAGCTGCGCCAGGGGATGATCACCGGCGACGCCGACAAGGCCGAGATGCGCTATGTCAAGGCCGTCAACAAGGGCATCGTGAAGGTGATGTCCAAGATGGGCATCTCCGCCGTGCAGAGCTACCACGGCGCCCAGATCTTCGAGGCCCTGGGCCTCAGCCAGGACTTCGTCGACGAGTATTTCGCCGGCACGCCGACCCGCATGGGCGGCGTGGGCATCGACGTGATCGCCAAGGAAGTGGGCATGCGCCATGACCAGGCCTACCCCGAGCGCCCGGCCGATGCCCCCAGCCTCAGTTCCGGCGGCCGCTACAAGTACCGGCGGGACGGCGAAGCACACCTCAATTCCCCCGAGGCCATCCACCTGCTCCAGTCCGCCTGCCGGACCGGGGACTACAAGCTGTTCAAGCGCTACACGGAACTCATCGACCACCCGGGCAAGCAGCCCATCACCCTCCGGGGGCTGCTGGACTTCCGGTCCCAGGCCCGCCCCGTGCCCATCGACGAGGTGGAACCCATCGAGGCCATCCTGGCGCGCTTCAAGACCGGGGCCATGTCCTACGGCTCTATCAGCCAGGAGGCCCACGAGGCCCTGGCCATCGCCATGAACCGCATCGGGGCCAAGAGCAACACCGGCGAGGGCGGCGAGGATCCGGCCCGCTACGAACCCTTGGCCAACGGTGATTCCAAGAACAGCGCCATCAAGCAGGTGGCCTCCGGGCGCTTCGGCGTCACCAGCCAGTACCTGGTCGAGGCCAAGGAGATCCAGATCAAGATGGCCCAGGGCGCCAAGCCCGGCGAGGGCGGCCAGCTGCCGGGCCCCAAGGTCTATCCCTGGATCGCCAAGGTGCGCCACGCCACCCCGGGTGTGGGCCTGATCTCCCCGCCGCCCCATCATGACATCTACTCCATCGAGGACCTGGCCCAGCTCATCCACGACCTGAAGAACGCCAATCCGGGCGCCCGGGTCAGCGTGAAGCTCGTCTCGGAAAGCGGCGTGGGGACCATCGCCGCCGGGGTCGCCAAGGCCCATGCGGACGTCATCCTCATCAGCGGCTTCGATGGGGGCACCGGGGCCGCCCCCCTCACCAGCATCCGCCACACCGGCGCCCCCTGGGAGCTCGGCCTGGCCGAAGCGCAACAGGTGCTGGTGATGAACAACCTGCGCAGCCGCGTCGTCCTCGAGACGGACGGCCAGCTGAAGTCCGGCCGCGACGTGATCGTTGCCGCCCTGCTGGGCGCCGAGGAATTCGGCTTCGCCACGGCCCCACTCCTGGCCCTGGGCTGCGTGATGATGCGGGCCTGCCACAAGAACACCTGCCCCGTGGGCGTGGCCACCCAGGACCCGGAACTGCGCAAGCGCTTCAACGGGGATCCCCAGCACGTGGTGAACTTCATGCGCTTCATCGCCATGGAGGTCCGGGAACTGATGGCCCAGATGGGCTACCGCCAGTTCTACAAGATGGTGGGCCGCAGCGAGCACCTGGAAATGCGTCGCGGCATCGACCACTGGAAGGCCAGGACACTCGATTTCTCGCGCCTGCTCTGGAAGCCCACCGTGTCCAAGGACGTCAAGCGGACCTTCCGCATGAGCCAGGAGCACGGCCTCGAGAAGGCCCTCGACGCCACGACCCTCATTCCCCTCTGCCGGCCCGCCATCGAGGCCCGGACCCCGGTGTCGGCCACCCTGCCCATTTCAAACGTCAACCGGACCGTGGGCACCATGCTGGGCAGCGAGATCACCCGCCGCTGGGGCGCCGAGGGCCTGCCCGAGGACACCATCCGGCTGCGCTTCCAGGGCTCGGCGGGCCAGAGCTTCGGCGCCTTCATCCCCAGGGGGCTCACCCTGTCCCTGGAGGGTGATGCCAATGACTACCTGGGCAAGGGCCTCTCCGGCGGGCGCATCGTGGTCTTCCCCCCCAGCACGGCCACCTTCGTGCCCGAGGAGAACGTCATCATCGGCAACGTGGCCTGCTACGGTGCCACCGCAGGAGAGACCTTCATCCGCGGGCTGGCCGGCGAACGGTTCTGCGTGCGCAACTCCGGCGCGACCGCCGTGGTGGAAGGCATCGGAGACCACGGCTGCGAGTACATGACCGGCGGGGAGGTGGTGATCCTCGGCAGGGCCGGCCGCAACTTCGGGGCCGGCATGTCCGGCGGCATCGCCTGGGTGCTGGATGAGACCGGCGACTTCCCGGCCAGGTCCAACCTGGATCTCGTGGGCATGGGGCCGGTCGAAGACGCCCTGGAGGCGGAGCACCTGAAGGACCTCATCACCCGCCACGTGACCGCCACCCACAGCCGGCGGGCCGCCGCGATCCTCCGGGACTGGGAGACCTGGCTGCCCCGCTTCGTGCGGGTCATGCCCTACGACTATGAGCGGGTGCTCGAGAGCCAGGCCCGGATGCGGGAGAAGGGGCTGCCCGAGGACGAGGCCGTGCTCGCGGCCTTTGAAGAGAACGCGCGGAGCCTCGCCCGCGCCGATGGGAACTAGGGGCTGACATGGGGAAGACCACTGGCTTCATCGAGTATCAGCGTGAACTGCCCGAGGACCGGGCGCCCCTGGAACGGGTGCTGGACTGGAACGAGTCCCACCCCCGGGTTCCCGACGAACTGCTCCAGCGCCAGGGGGCGCGCTGCATGGACTGCGGCACGCCCTACTGCCACACGGGCAAGCTCATGGGCGGCATGGCCTCGGGCTGCCCGCTCAACAACCTCATCCCCGACTGGAACGACCTGGTCTACCGGGGCCAGTGGCAGCGGGCCCTCCGCCGCCTGCTCCGCACCAACAACTTCCCGGAGTTCACGGGGCGGGTCTGCCCCGCCCCCTGCGAAGGATCCTGCACCGTGGGCCTCGGTGGCGATCCCGTCACCATCAAGGCCATCGAGGTCTCCATCATCGACAAGGCCTTCGAGGAAGGCTGGATCGGGCCCGAGATTCCCCAGGTGCTCACCGGGAAGACCGTGGCCATCGTGGGCTCCGGCCCCGCGGGCCTGGCCTGCGCCGCCCAGCTCAACCGGGCCGGGCACACGGTGACGGTCTTCGAGCGGGCCGACCGGGTGGGCGGGCTGCTGATGTACGGCATCCCCAACATGAAGCTCGACAAGCGCCTGGTGGAGCGCCGGGTGGGGCTCATGGCCCGGAACGGGGTCCGCTTCGTCACCGGCGTGGAGATCGGCCGGGACATCTCCTCCGAGAGCCTCCTGAGGGACTACCACGCCACCGTGCTGTGCTGCGGCTCCACCCTCCCCCGGGACCTGGACGTGGAGGGCCGCCAGCTCCAGGGCGTGCACCAGGCCATGGACTTCCTCACCCTGAACACCAAGAGCCTCCTGGACAGCAGCCACGCTGACGGGGCCTACATCTCCGCCAAGGGGAAGCACGTGGTGGTCATCGGCGGCGGCGACACCGGGACCGACTGCGTGGGCACGGCCCTGAGGCACGGGGCGCGGTCCGTCACCCAGCTGGAGATCCTGCCCCAGCCGCCGGAGCGGCGGGCGCCGGACAACCCCTGGCCCCAGTGGCCCAAGGTGAGCTCCATGGACTACGGCCAGCAGGAGGCCGCCGCCCTCCAGGGCGCCGATCCCCGCGTCTACGCCACCCAGACCCTGCGCTTCGCGGGCGAGGGGGGCACCGTCCGGGAAGTCCACACTGCGGGCCTGAAGTGGTCCCGCAGCCCCGAGGGCCGCATGCAGAACGAGGTGGTCCCGGACAGCGAGCGCGTGATCCCCGCGGACCTGGTGCTGCTGGCCCTGGGCTTCCTCGGCCCCGAGCGGAAGGGCCCCATCACCGAGCTGGGCCTCAAGCTGGACGGCCGCGGGAACGTGGTGGCGGACGGCCAGCGCATGACCAGCCTCCCGGGCGTGTTCGCGGCCGGCGACATGGTCCGGGGCCAGTCCCTGGTGGTCTGGGCCATCCACGAGGGGCGCAACACCGCCCGCAGCGTGGATCGCTACCTCAGCTACGGGAAGACCTACCTGCTCTGATGCTGTCCCGGTGGGAGGCTCCGTCTCTGCGCTCCGCGCAGCGGGAGCGGGAGCCTCGCGTCTGGGCAAAACCCCGTCTCGGCGTCTAAGCTGGGCCCGGAGGTCCGATGCCCACGGAGCTATGCCCCGCCAAACTGAACCGATTTCTCGCCGTGCTCGGACGGCGAGCCGATGGCTTCCATGACCTGGAGCTGGTCACCACCGTGCTGGAGCAGGTCCCCGACCTGATGGACCGGCTCGATGGGGTGCCGGCGGCTGAACTCACCCTCACCATCTCCGGGCCCATGGGCGAGGGCCTGGGGACCGACGAGAGCAACCTGGTGCTCCGGGCCTGGCGCCTGCTGGAGACTGCGGCCGGGTGTCCCCTGCCCGCCACCCTCCGCCTGGAGAAGCGCATCCCCCATGGTGCCGGACTGGGCGGCGGAAGCAGTGACGCGGCGGCGGCGCTGAGGCTGGGCAATGCTCTCTTCAGGCTGGGCCTCGCGGAGAGTGCCCTCCTCGGCCTGGCCGCCCGCCTGGGGAGCGATGTGCCCCTGTTCCTCCTGGGCGGCACCGTGCTGGGCCTCGGCCGCGGCGAACGGGTCTTCCCCATCCGCCCGGTCCCCCTCGAGCCCATGCTCCTCGTTCATGCCGGGCTGCATGTGAGCACGCCCAGCGTGTACCGGGCGCTGCAGAACGTGGGATACCCCTTTCCCGAGCCCCTGCCCTCCCAGGTGGACGGGGAGGTGCCCCCCTGGCGCAACGACCTGACCGGAGCGGCCCTGTGGGTCTGCCCGCCCCTGGCGGAGGTGCGGGACGCCCTCCGGGACTCCGGCGGGGAGCCGCTGCTCTGTGGCTCGGGCAGCTGCTGGGCGGCGCGGTACAATTCCACCTCAGACCGGGCTGCCGCGATGGAACGGATCTCGGCAGAACACGGCCAATGGCGGATCTGGCCCATCTAGATTCCGCCAAAGTTCTGGGAAGCCCGCCTACACTTTCAACCTTCTTCTTCGCGGCTTTTGCGCCCTTTGTGGCTCGTACATTCCTATCCTTAATCCGCAAGATCCGATGGAAAAGCGGCATTGGCCACAAAGAGCAGAAAGGACACAAGAACGCGGCGGGCCGGGGCCTGGCTGCGCCTCCTCCGGCTCCAGTTCTACCCCATGGCCTGGGTGGCCTACACGATCGGCGCCTTTGGGGCTCGGCACCACGTCGGGGCCTTTTCTTCGCGCATCTACTGGCTTGGCTACCTCTGCCTGTTCCTGACGGAGGCGCTGACCGTCCTCAGCAACGAGTGGTTCGACCAGGACACGGACCGGCTGAACCGGAACGCCGGCCCCTTCAACGGCGGGTCACGGGTACTGGTGGAAGGGGACTTGGATTTGGGATCCGTCCACCGGGCCATGCTGGGGCTGGCCCTGCTCTTGGGTCTGGGCTTGGCCGCTCTAGCAGCAGTTCTTCCCCCTTCGGCCAGACCGGGCCTGGTGTGCATGGTCGCCCTCAGCTGGATCGCCCTGAGCTACACGGTGCCTCCGCTGAAGTTCATCTACCGCGGTCTGGGGGAACTCGACGTGGCCTTCACTCACAGCGTCGGGGTCATCCTCTGCGGCTACCTGCTCCAATCGGGGGGGTGGCGGGATGCCTTCCCCTGGCTCATCGGGCTGCCCCTCTTCTTCGCCACCCTGGCAGCCATCACCCTGTCGGCCCTCCCGGACCAGGTCGCCGACGCCGCCGTGGCCAAGCGGACCCTGGCCGTGCTCCTGGGCCGGAGGGGCGCCGCCTGGGCCGCCCTCGGCTCCACGGCCACCGCCACCTTGTGCGGACTGATCTGGCTCTGGCGCGGCATGTACGGAGGCCACAGCGCCCTCGCCACTTGGCTGTCCGTGGCCCACGGCCTCGTCATCGCAGGGGCGATTCTCCGGTATCTGCATCTGGGAGCGCCCTGCAGGCGCATCAACGGGATCATGGTCCTGGCCCTCACCCACCTGCTGTGGTTCGGGCTCATTCCCCTGGCCCACCTCTGGTGAAGCCGCTGTCTCCACATTGATCAAAGCCGGGCATGATGGTCCATCCAGAGGTATCCATGTCCACGCCCTCCCTGCGCATCCGCGGTCTCCGCAAGGCCTTTCCCAGGGTCCTGGCCGTGGACGGTGTGGACCTGGAAGTGGCCCGGGGCGAGGTCTTCGGCCTGCTGGGTCCCAATGGGGCGGGCAAGACCACCACCCTGGAAATCATCGAGGGCCTCACCGCGGCCGATTCCGGCACGATCGAGATCCTCGGCCTCACCTGGGAGATCCATGGGCAGGAGATCCGGTCCCGCATCGGCGTGCAGCTGCAGAGCACCAGCCTCTTCAACAAGATCACCCCCCGGGAGGCCCTGGACCTCTACGGCAGCTACTACCCGAAGCGCCGCAGCACCGCCGAGCTGCTGGCCCTGGTCCAGCTGGAGGAGAAGGCCGATGCCTACCACATCACCCTGAGCGGCGGGCAGCAGCAGCGGCTGGCCCTGGCCCTGGCCCTGGTGAATGACCCTGAACTGGTCTTCCTCGATGAGCCCACCACCGGGCTCGACCCCCAGGCCCGGCGCAGCCTCTGGGACGTGGTGCGGCGCATGAAGGGCGAAGGGCGCACTGTGGTGCTGACCACGCACTACATGGACGAGGCCGAGGCCCTCTGCGATCGGCTGGCCATCATGGACCGCGGACAGGTCATCGCCACCGGCACACCGGCCTCTCTCATCTCGGATTTGGCCATGCCCAGCGTGGTGGAGCTCACCTTCGAGGGTATGGCGCCAGATTCCTCGGCCTTTGCCGCACGGCTGGGCCAGGCCGTGGAGCCCCGCGCGGACCTCTGGGAGATCCGCACGCCCGATCCCAAGGCCCTGCTGCCCAGGCTGCTGGAAGCCGCCGAGGTCGGTGACGTCCCCTTCCAGCAGGTCCACATCCGCCGCGCCACGCTGGAGGATGTGTTCCTGCAGCGCACCGGCCGAAGCCTGAGGGAGTGACCATGATGCTCTGGCGGCAGTTCGTGATGGAATGGCGGCTCTACAGCCGTGACCGGGTGGCCATGTTCTGGACCATGGCCTTCCCGGTGCTCCTGCTGCTGGGCTTCGGGACCATGTTCCGGGACGGCGGGGGTCCCAGGCTTTCACTGGTGCGGGTGCTGCCCCAGTCTCCTTCTCCGAGCGACGCGGCGCTGGGAAAGGCCCTGGTGGACCTGCAACTGAACGTCCAGACCCTTTCGAAAGCCGAGGCCGAGTCGCGCTGGAGCCGGGGCGAGACGGCGGCCCAGCTGGAACCCGCCGGCGCGGGGTACCGCCTGCGCCTGAACAGCTACCTCATGGCCCAGGCCGGCGCCACGGCGGGACTGGTCAACCAGGCCTACCTCATGGCCCAGGCCCGGCTGAGCGGCGCCCCGGAACCCCAGCGGATCCCCATCCAGATGGAGAGCCCCGGGCACAAGCGGTCAGCCAGCTACGTGACCTTCCTGCTGCCGGGATTGCTGGGCCTGAACCTGGTCAGCATGGGCCTCTTCAGCGTGGGCATGGTCAACGTGTCCTACCGGGAGAAGGGGAAGTTCCGCCGCCTGGCCGTGACCCCACTGCCCAAGTGGATCTTCCTGCTGGGCCAGGTGCTGCACCGGCTCACCGTGACCGTGGTCCAGGCCGGCATCCTGCTCCTCGTGGGCCGCCTGGCTTTCGGCATCCAGAACCAGGGTTCCTTCCTGGACCTGCTGCTCATCATGACCCTGGGCACGGGCTGCTTCATGGCCTTCGGCTTCGCCCTGAGCGGCTTCGCGGAGACCTCCGAAGGCTACGCCGCCCTGTCGAACCTGGTGTTCTTCCCCCTCATGATGCTGAGCGGCGTCTACTTCACCCTGGACGCGGCCCCCGCCTGGCTCCAGCACACGGTGGCACTGCTGCCCCTGGCGCCCTTCATCCGGGCCCTGAGGGCCGTGTTCAACGACGGGGCCAGCCTGGCGGGCCACGTGCTGGGTCTGGCCATCGTCGGGGCCTGGGCCCTGGCGGCCTTCCTTCTCGCGGTCCGCCGATTCCGGTGGGCCTGAACGTCGATTGGACTATGCACCTTCCGTCTCCTGGTCGATGCTGAGGGCATGATGGACCATCCACCCGAAAAGGAGTTGCGGAGAACCCTCGACGCCTTCCAGCTGCGGGCGGAGGCGTTGCAGGTGCGCCTTGATGGCATTCAGGGGATTCTCGATGCCATTGCCGAGGCCATCTACATCCAGGATGCCGATGGACGCTTCCTGGACGTCAACGAGGGCGCCGTGCGGATGTACGGCTACCCCAGGGACTTCTTCCTCGGCAAGACTTCGGAGGTCCTGTCGGCCCCGGGGCGCAACGACCTGGAGGCCGTGGCCCGGGCCTTCACCCGGGTCCTCCAGGGGGAACCCCAGCAGTTCGAGTTCTGGGGCCGCAAGGCCGATGGTTCCGTCTTCCCCAAGGAGGTGCGCCTCTACCCTGGATCCTACCTGGGAGAAAAGGCCGTCATCGCCATATCCCAAGACATCTCCGGACGGAAGCGGGCCGAACAGATCCGGGACGCCGCCTACCGGATCTCCGAGGCCAGCCTGGGGGCGAAGGACCTGCAGGCCCTCTACCGGTCCGTCCACGAGACCCTGCGCACCCTGCTGCCGGCCGAGAATTGCTACATCGCCCTGCATGACGGGAAAACGGACTTGGTCAGCTGGCCCTACTGGGTGGACCAGGTGAACGAGGCCCCGTCCCCCCGCCCCTTCGGGCGGGGATTGGCCGAGTTCGTCATCCGCTCGGGCCGGCCCCAGTTGCTCGACGGAAGCCGCCTGGCGGCCATGGCGGATGCCGGTGAGGCCCGGGGCTCGGGCATCGGGCCCGTGGCCTGGATGGGCGTCCCCCTGAAGAATGACCGGCGGGTGTTTGGCGCCCTGGTCATCCGGAGCTATGAAGGCGGGTACCGCTACCTGGCTGAGGACCTCGAGATCCTCTCCTTCATCTCGGCCCAGATCGCCATGGCCATCGACCGGAAGGCGGCGGAAGCCGCCCTCCGCTTCAGCGAGGACAAGTTCTCCCGGGCTTTCCATGGCAGCCCCGACGCCATCAACCTGACTCGTCTGGACGATGGCACCTACCTGGAGGTCAGCGAGGGATTCGAGCGGCTCACGGGTTGGGCGAGGGCCGAGTCCATCGGCAGGACCGCCCTCGACCTGGCGATCTGGGTCGATCCGGCTGATCGCCAGAAAATCGTCGACTTGATCCGGGACCATGGCGAATACACAGGCCTGGAGATCCCCTTCCGCAGGAAGGACGGCTCCACGCTGACGGGCCTGATGTCGGGGAAGAACATGGAAGTGGGCGGCATCCCCTGCCTGCTCTCCATCACCCGCGACATCACCGACCGCAAGCGGATGGAGGAAGACCTCCGGGCGGAACGCGGGCTCTTTGTGGGGGGGCCCGTGATGGTGCTGCGCTGGCGGGCCGCTCCCCCCAACTGGCGGGTGGACTATGTCAGTTCGAACGTCAGCTCGATCCTGGGCTATGCCCAGGAGGACCTGACCTCCGGACGGATCCTGTTCGATTCGCTGGTCCACCCCGAGGACCGGGATCGTGTCCACCGGGAAGCCCATGAGCTGAAGCGCAAGGGCATCCCGCACTATGAGCAGGAATACCGGATGAAGATGGCCTCGGGGGAGTACCGCTGGTTCCACGACTTCACGGCCCCCGCCACCGCCGACGCAAATCCCCCCTACTACCTGGGCTACATGCTGGACATCACGGATCGCAGGCGGGCCGAGGACGCCCTCCGCCAGGCCCAGAAGCTGGAGAGCCTGGGCATCCTCGCCGGCGGCATCGCCCACGACTTCAACAACCTGCTCACGGTGATGCTGGCCAACCTCAACCTGGCCCAGATGCACGTCCCGGAGGAGGCCAAGGCCCAAGCCTACCTGGCCACCATGGAGACCACGGTGCTGAAGGCCACGGAGCTCACCAAGCAGATGCTGGCCTACTCGGGGCGGGGCCATTTCCAGGTGGTTCCCCAGGACCTCAATGAAGTGGTGCGTGAGGTCACGCACCTGCTCGCGGTGTCCATCTCGAAGAAGATCCGGCTCGAGTTCGACCTGGAACCGGGCCTTCCAGCCCTCCTGGCGGATGCCGCCCAGATCCAGCAGGTGGTCATGAACCTGGTCACCAACGCCTCGGACGCCATCGGAGAGCGGGAAGGCGTCATCCGCCTCGCCACTACCACGGGGTACCTCGGTGAGTCTGAACTCCAGTCCGACTACCGGGGGGACACGCTGAAGCCCGGCCCCTTCAACTTCTTGGATGTGGCCGACACCGGCGCGGGCATGGCCCCGGAGGTGCTGGCCCGGATCTTCGACCCCTTCTTCACCACCAAGGGGGCCGGACGCGGCCTGGGCCTCTCGGCCATGCTCGGCATCCTCCGGGGCCATGGGGCCGGACTGCGGATCACCAGCACTGTGGGAAGGGGCAGCACCTTCCGAATCTGCTTCCCGGCATCCAGCCAGGAGGCCCCCGTGACCGCGCAGGAGATCGAGAAGGCGACCTCGGGCCCGCTTCGGGGCCGGGTCCTGCTGGTGGATGACGAGGACCTCATCCTGCAGGTCATCGGAGCCGCCCTCCAGACCCTCGGCTTGGAGGTCCTGACGGCAAGGGATGGGCGGGAGGCCCTGGAGCGGTTCAGGGAGGCTCAGCCGCGGCCCGACCTGGTCCTGATGGACCTCACCATGCCCCGCATGGATGGGAGGGAGGCCTTCCAGGCCATGCACGACCTCGATCCCTCCGTCCCCATCGTGCTGAGCAGTGGATTCTCGGAGCAGGACTCCGTCCAGACCCCGTCTGGACCGAACCCGACCGGGTTCATCCAGAAGCCCTACCAGATCAAGGAGCTTCGTCAATTGCTCCAGCGGGTGCTGGGCGGCTAGCGACGTCAACGGGCTACACTGGGGGGCTGGAGAGCCCCATGCAGTCTTCCAAGCGAGCCCGGATGGCCATCTTCTTCACGGTCTTCGTCGACCTTCTGGGCTTCGGCATCGTCATTCCGATCCTCCCTCTCTATGCGGAGGCCATCGCCAACCATCCGAGCGCATGGATGGCGGGCGTGAACCACTTCCTGGGGCTCGGTGGAACCGGCACCCAGCCCGGCGCCTTCTGGGCCGGCGTGGTCTTCCTCAGCTTCAGCCTCATGCAGTTCATCGCCTCGCCCATCCTGGGACGGGTTTCGGATCTCATCGGCCGGAAGCCCGTGCTCTGGATCAGCCTCATCGGCTCGGCCATCGGCTACCTCATGCTCGCGCTCACCAGCCGCTTCGAGTGGATGCTTGCAGCCCGCCTCCTGGATGGCCTCACCGGCGGCAACATCTCCGTGGCCCAGGCGGCCATGGCCGACAGTTCCACGCCGGAGGAACGCTCCAAGGTCATGGGCATGATCGGAGCCGCCTTCGGCCTGGGCTTCGTGCTGGGCCCGGCCATGGCCGGCGTCCTGAGCGGCAGCGCCTTCGGCCATCAGCTGCTGGCGAGCCGGGGCTGGCACCTGCCCTTCTTCGTGGCGGCGGGCCTGTCCCTCCTGGCCTCGATGATGGTCCTTTTCTGGCTGCAGGAGACGCTCACGGATGAGGTGCGGGCCCGGGCCCGGTCCCACGAGAGCCGGGGCCACGCGGTGGTCAGGGCCCTGAAGCGAGCCGGCATGCCCCAGATCCTCGGGGTGTCCCTTCTCTCCATGGCCGGCTTCGCCATGATGGAGGGGACCTTCGCCCTCCTGGTCCAGGAGCGCTTCGGGTTCCACCAGCGTGAAGTGGGCTTCCTCTTCGCGGGCATCGGCGTGCTGCTGGTGATCTACCAGGGGGGCCTGGTGCGCCTGGTCGCCAAGCGCATCCCCGAGCGCGCGGCGCTCATCATCGGCCTCGTGGTCATGGCCCTGGCCCTGCCGCTCATGCCGAAGGCGCCCTGGATGTGGCCCTTCCTCCTCCTCCTGATTCCGCTCTCCTGGGGCAGTGGCATGGGCAACACCGCAGGCACGGCCCTCGCCAGCCGGCTGACTCCCCCTGAGGACCAGGGCGGCCTCTTCGGCGTGATCAACGCCATGACCGGGGTGGGGCGCATCATCGGCCCGGCCTTGGGCACCTTCGTCCTGGCCCGCTGGGGTGGCCAGGCCACCTACACCCTCGCCGGCCTGACCCTGGGCCTGGCCCTGGTGCTCGCGATGACCATCTCCCCGAAAGCGGCGCGATGATCTGTCTGGATGGACGTTCCCTGACCTCGTCTCTGCTGGCGCGCATCGCCCTGGGGGAAGGGGTCTCGCTGGACGAGGGCGCCATGGCCCGGGTGGCCGAGAACCGGACCGTGGTGGATCGGATCGTGGCCGAAGGCCGCACGGTCTACGGCATCAATACGGGATTCGGCCAGTTCGCCACCGTCGTCATCCCCCCGGACCAGCTCCAGCTGCTCCAGCTCAACCTCATCCGCAGCCACGCCGCGGGCGTGGGCGAGCCCCTGCCGAGGGACCAGACCCGGGCCCTCATGGCGGCCCGCATCAACTGCCTCCTGAAGGCCCACAGCGGCATACGGCCCGACCCCATCCGCCTGCTGGCGGCCTGCCTGAACGGGGACGTGGTGCCCGTGGTGCCCTGCCAGGGCAGCGTGGGCGCCAGCGGAGATCTGGCGCCCCTGGCCCACATGGCCCTGCTGCTCGTGGGGGAAGGCCTGGCCTGGTCGGGTTCGGGCCAGCCTGTCCCGGGCGGGCTGGCCCTGGCCGAAGCGGGACTATCCCCGGTGACCCTCCAGGCCAAGGAGGGGCTGGCCCTCATCAACGGCACCCAGCTCATCACGGCCCTCGGTAACCTGGCCCTGGTGAGGTTCAGGCGGCTGGCCAGCCTGGCGGACGAGATCGCGGGCCTGAGCCTGGAGGCCCTGCGCGGCACCCGCTCGGCCTTCGACCCGCGGATCCATGCGGCCAGGCCCCATCCCGGACAGACCCTGGTCGCCGAACACATGCGGCGGCTCCTGGGCCCCTCCAGCGCCGTCTCCGACAGCCACCGCGACTGCCACCGGGTGCAGGACGCCTACAGCCTGCGCTGCATCCCCCAGGTGCACGGAGTGACGCGGGATGCCCTCGAATTCGCCGGGGCCATCCTGGAGCGGGAACTCAACAGCGCCACCGACAACCCGATGATCTTCACGGAGACCCAGGAATCCAGGTCCGGGGGCAATTTCCACGGCCAGTACCCCGCCTTCGCCTGCGACGTGCTCGCCATCGCCGCGGCGGACCTCGCCAGCATCTCCGAGCGGCGGCAGGAGCGCCTGGTGAACCCGGCCTACTCGGACCTCCCGGCCTTCCTCACCCGGAACGGCGGCCTCGAATCGGGCTTCATGATGGCCCACGTCACTTCGGCGGCCCTGGTCAGCGAGATGAAGGGACTGGCCCACCCGGCCTGCGTGGACAGCATTCCCACCAGCGCGGGCAAGGAGGACCACGTGAGCATGGGCCCCATCGCGGCCCGCAAGCTGCTTCGCGCCGTGGATGCCCTGGAACAGGTGCTGGCCATCGAGGCACGCATGGCCCTGGAGGGCCTGCGCATCCTCGGGCTGGCCCCCGGCACCGGGCTGCAGCCCCTGATGGACCGCCTTTCAGAGGCTTGCGCACCCTGGGCTGACCGCGCCATGTTTGAGGAGATCCACGCGACCCTCCAGGCCCTCCGCACCCACGAAGAAGCCCTCCCATGACCCAGCCCACCCCCTGGCGAACCACCTGCGAACAGGCGCTGCGGCGCTTCTCGGACGCGGATTCGATCCGGTTCTGGGGCATCGGACACGAGGTGGACGGCACCTACCAGCCCATCTTCAACTACCGCTTCGAGCACACCTACGCCGTTGTGCTGCTGGCCCGCTGGCTGGCGCCAGCGACCGGAGCGGACCCGGAAGTGGTGGAGTGCGCCGCCTGGCTGCATGACGTGGCCAAGCGCCTGAAGGCGCCCCACACGAAGGACGCGCATGCCCAGGATGCTTCCGTCCTGGTGGAGGAGATCCTCGCCGGTTCGGACTTCCCGCCCGGCAAGATCCCCGCGGTCCGCCATGCCATCGAGCGTCACGTGGGCCTGAAACTCGAGAAACCCCTCGAACCCCTGGAGACGGCCTGCCTCTGGGACTGCGACAAGCTCAGCAAGATCGGCGCGGCCAGCCTCATCCACTTCGGCTGCATCAGCGGCGCCTTCCAGCCCATCACCACCGGGGAGATCCTCCGCCGGGGCGTGGCCTGGCTGGACCTGGCTCGCGGGATCACTGCCTGCTTCAATACGGAACCCGCAAGGGCGGAGGGCCGGAGGCGGCTCGCCTTCATCGAAGCCCACTACGCCCAGCTGCGGCGGGAATGGTCGGATCCCATGGAGGTGACTCCGCCATGACGGATTTCCTGCCCCTGGCCCAGAACCTGACCGTGGCCCTGAAGGCGCTGCAGATGTACACGGCCTCGCACCCGCGGAGCCAGGAATCCGCCGCCGCGGCCCATGCGAAGCTCGATCGCTGGCTGGCGGAACAGGAACGCCTCCAGTTCGTCATCTCGGGACCCAAGGCCTTCGTGGACGGGCAGGTGCAGGACCCGAAGAACCCCCACATCACTTCGCTGGTGCGGCTCATCTCCGAGCGGGGAATCGGGGGCTTCATCTTCGAGCGGGGCGTGACCCTCGAGGAGCTCCTGGCCTTCCTCCATGGATTCACCCTCAAGCCCGCGAGACTGGAGGAGCAGGGCGGCTTTGAGGCCCTCCTCAAGGCCTCGGGCGTGACCCACATCCGGGTCTCGCAGACCCGGTACCAGGAAGTCCTCGACGGGGAGGAAACCGGGGGGGGGGACAAGGCTCCTGCCTTTGCCCCGGCCCCTCCGGCCCCGGCACCTCCGCCGAAGAATTCCGCCAAAGCCCTCCAGGAAGCCCTGATGGCCGCCATCGCCCAGGGAGCCTCCCTCCGGGCCGCCGGGGGCTCCGCCTCGGGCAGCAAGGGCACCGCCGCCGGCGCCGCCCTCAGCGGGTCCGGCGGTGGCGAGGAGAGCGGGTCACCGGGGGGCATGTTCGAGGATGGCGGCCTGGAGGAATCCGGTCTCGGCCCCGGAGATCTCGGTGATCTCGGCAGCCTGGCCGAGGAGCTGGGAATCGGGGACGGCATGCCGACCTCCGGCCAGCTCGGCACCCTCCGCGAGGCCATGATGGGCCTCACCCCCGAAGGCCAGATGGGCCTCCTGGCGAGCCTCGGCACCCTTCCGGCGGAGCCGGCTGGGCTGGCCCTGGGGATGAAGGCCCTGGCTGGCGAGATCCTCGCCAATGCGACCAGCGCGCTCCTGGCCAAGGGGGCCTCCTGGGCCCAGCTGCGGGGCCCGATCCTGGACATTCTCCGCCCCCTTCAGGACCGGGATCTCATGCTGCGCACCCTGTCGGCCCACCTGCATGTCAGCGGTCAGGACGCCTCCCAGGTCGCCGCCATCATCCGCCACCTGGAGTGGGAAGCCCTGAGCCTGGAAGCCAAGCTGCTCAAGATTCTGGAAGGTGGGCACCTGTTCGAGCTGAGCCTGGAGCAGCGCCTGGCCTTCCTGCGCGAACTGCTGGACCTCCGACGTTTCGAGGAGTTCCTGAGCATCCAGGAGGTCCTCATCGAGACCCTCCGCGAGGACCACTCTGACCTGCGCCTCAAGGCCATCCAGACCCTGGCCGGCCTCTCTCGGTGGGCCCAGGACCCGGGCCTGCCGCCCGGCGGCGAGGGGCCCCTGTCGGAGGCCCTCCGGGCCCACTTCGCCTGGGAGCCCGATCCTCCGCTCCACCGGTGGTCCACCGAGGCGCTGGAATCGATCCTGGCGGCCATGGTTCACCGGGGGGAACTCGAATCCGTGGTCGTGGACCTGCAGGAACTCGAGAGCCTCTGCGCCTTCCTGGAAGAACAGCAGCCCTGGCGCTCCGACGCGCTGGTGCGCCTCCATGCGGCCCTCCAGCGGCCGCAGTTCCTCGATCTGGCCATCAACCAGATCTTCACGCTGAAACGGGAGCAGATGATCCAGGAGGTCCATCCCTATCTGGAATTGTTGGGCGATCCCATGGTCAGGCGGATGGTGGACCGCCTGGGCGAAGAGACCGATCGGACCCGGCGGGGACGACTGGTCGAAGCCATCCGGAGCGTGGGACCCATCTCGCTGCCCGCCCTCATCGACGTCCTCACCGCTCCGGCCTGGTTCCTGGTGCGCAACGCGCTGACCCTCCTGTCAGACATCGGAGACACCGGCTGCATCCCCCCCATCCTTCCCCTGCTGCAGCATCCGGAGCCCCGGGTTCGGCGCACAGCCGTGCGCGCCCTGTGGAAGCTGGGGGGTCCCGTGGCTGAACCGCACCTGCTGGCCCGCATGAAGGAAACCGATGCGGAGACGATGCAGGAGATCCTCTTCGCCCTCGGGCAGCTGCGCTCCGAGAACAGCCTGCCCCAGGTCATCGCCCTGGCCCAGGACAAGCGGGTGCAGGAACGGATCCGGATCCAGGCCCTGGACACCCTCGGCAGCATCGCCTCGCCCAAGGCCATGCCGGTCCTGCTGGATTGCATGCGGCGGAAGGGTTTCTTCAGTCAGGGAGAATCCCCCGGCATCCGCATGGCGGCGGCCAAGGCGCTGGCCTCCCTCGGGACAGCCGAGTCCGGTGCTGCGCTCCAGAAGGCGCTGGACAGCGAGCCGAAGGGCGAGGAGCGGGAGACGCTGCGCCGCCTCCTGGATCGGTCGGCGGCGCCGTGACCGGGGCCCAGGCCCATCCGGATCCGCGCCAGCTGCTGGAGGCCTTTGAAGCCTTCACGGCGGCCTCCGAGCACCTCCAGGCCCGCTACGAGGCCCTCCAGTCCCAGCTCGGCCAGCTCCAGGGGGAGCTCCAGACCGTGATCGAGGCCGTCCCCTTCGCCATCTGGGTCCTGGCCGAAGATGGCTCGCTGCGGTTCACCAACCGGCCCCAGGGACTCGAAGGGCGATTCCTGCAGGACCCGGCGCCCTGGGAGGCGGGTAGCCCCGGGGGCCAGCGCCGCTTCCAGACCGCCGAGGGCCGGGAGCTGATCTTCGAGGAGGAACGGCGCTCAGCTCCCCACGGCGGCACCATTGTCATCCTCCGGGATGTGACGGAGGCCGTCCTGCGGGCCCAGCAGGCCACCCGGGAGGACCGCCTGGCCGCCATGGGCCGCATGGCCGCGGAACTGGCCCATGAGATCCGGAACCCCCTGGGCAGCCTGGCCCTCTTTTCCGGCATGCTCGTGGAGGACCTCGCGGACCAGGCGGGCCCCCTTGAACTGGCCCGCAAGATGCAGGAAGGCGTGGGCCGGCTGAACACCCTGGTGGGCAACACCCTGGCCTTCAGCCGGGACCTCCATCCCAGGACCGATGCCGTCCCCTTGCGGGAGTTCTGGGAAGAGGTGTTCAGATCAGCGGCCCTGGCCGGGGCCGTCTCCTGGAAGAACCAGATTCCCGCCAAGGCCACCTGGCGGGGCGACTCGGACCTCCTGCGCCAGGTTGCCCAGAACCTACTCCAGAACGCCGTCCGGGCCCTGGAGGAAACTGAAAGGCCCCGCATCGTCCTGGCGGCCGTCGAGGAACGGCTGGATGGGCAGCCCTGCTGGCACCTCACCCTGTCCGACAACGGCTGCGGCATTCCCGCCGAGGCGCTGGCCAAGGTCTTCGACCCCTTCTTCAGCACCTTCGGCGGGGGCACGGGGCTGGGCCTGGCCGTCTGCCACCGCATCATCGTGGCCCATGCGGGCCTGCTGTTCATTGAGAGCCAGGCGGGCCGGGGCACGACGGTCCATCTCAGGCTGGCGGCGGCTCCTGTCGCGTGACGCCGGGCGTGGAACATGCGAAAATCGGTGCCCGCGGAGCGCCCATGTCCTTTCTTCACCTTCACCCCGGCAAGCAGGCGCCCGAGATCGTCAACGCCATCATCGAGATCCCGACCGGTTCCCGCATCAAGTACGAGATCGACCACCACACCGGGCTGGTGCATGTGGACCGCGTGCTGTTCTCGCCCTTCCACTATCCCGCCGAGTACGGCTTCGTGCCGGGCACCCTGGCTGAGGACGGGGATCCCGCCGATATCCTTGTGCTCATCAACGGGTCGACCTATCCCGGCGTGGTGATCCGGGCCCGCCCCATCGGCCTGCTCCGGATGACCGACGACAACGGACCCGATGCCAAGATCCTCGCCGTGGCCACCGACGATCCCACCTATGCGCACGTGACCTCCCGGAGCGACCTGCCCCCGCACTTCCTGCTCGAGGTGGAACACTTCTTCCTCACCTACAAGGATCTGGAGCGCAAGACCGTCTCCAGCGATGGCTGGGGGGGCAAGGACGAGGCCCATGCCTTCCTGCGGGCCTCCATCGAGGCCTACGCCAAGCAACCGAAAAAGAAGAAGTAGGGGGGACGGTGGGACAGGAGGCGGCCCCCGGGCTCGTCTGCTTCGACCTGGACGGGACCCTGGTGGATCCCCTGCTGGGGGTCCAGCACGGCTTGGCGAAGACCTGCGCGGCCTTCGATCTGGCCATGCCCGACGAGACCACCCTCCGCGGCTGGATCGGCTTCGGCATGCGGGAGTCCCTGGCCACCCTCAAGGGCCTTGAGGATTCGTCCCGTCTCGAGGCGGCGCTCGATTTCTATTGGGAGCGCTACCGCGAGGAGGGCGTCTTCGAGCACGAGTTGTACCCTGGCATCTTCCACCTGCTGCATCGGCTGAAGCGCCAGGGCCATCGCATCTACATCGTGTCCGCCAAACCCGGCCTCTTCGCCCGGCGCATCGCCTACCAGTTCGACCTGAACCTCATCTTCGACGACATCTTCGGAAGCTCCCTCAAGGGCCAGTGGCAGCCCAAGACCGAGGTGCTGGCGGCCCTGGCCGAACGGGGCACCATCTGGCCCGGCGGCGTGTTCATCGGAGACCGGGGCGTGGACATGGCCGCGGCGCGCGACCATGGCCTGGAAGCCGTGGGCGTGACCTGGGGCTATGGCAGCCGAGAGGAACTGAGGGCCGCCGGGGCGGATCGCCTCTTCAATTCGGTTCCCGAGCTCGATGACTGGCTCAGGATCCGGTTCCCCCAGCCGGAGCGGTTCGACGCCTTCAGCCGTTCGGAGTAGACCAGCGGGTACCTGCCGGGACCCGGGGCTGGAAGGTATCCGGAGGCAGCTGGACGTGGGCCTTCGGATCCAGCAATTCCAGCTTCTGCCTCGCTCCCGTTGGGTCCGTCCACTCCAGGGTATGCAGCAGTCCCCTGCGCCCGGTGGCCTTCAGGTCCGGCAGCCCAGCCTCCCTGGGCGTGAGCTTCACGGTCTCCCCTCCGAAGACATCGATCCGGTAGAGGCGATCGAGGCGGGCGGGATCGAGCAGGATGCCCAGCAGGGGGAAGTCGCGAACGGCCCGGTTCACCTCCACCCGCTGGGCCGTGCGGGTATCCGGGTCGTACTGGACCAGTTGCCGTCCGTCGCAGGTGATGGCGAGCCCGCCTTCGTAGGTCACCTTCAGGTGCCCGCCCCGGGCCAAGGTCAGCCGGCCCTGCCGGGCCAGCTTCCCGAACACTGCGCTGTCGCTTTCCTGGCGGAAGCGGCTTTCCATGGCGGGCATCCGGGTGAAGGCCACCCACCAGCCGGGCATCGCGGCAAAGGCAGGGACCGCGGCAACCCAGAGCAGGAAGGGGCGCACCTCAGCTCCGCTTGAATTCGACGCTGAGCTTGGACGCGCTGCCCTTCGCGGGCACGGTGTGGTGGGCCACCCCCTCCGCGATGACCCGGCCCTGGTGCCGCAACTGGACCACGACTTCGATTTCACGGGCCTCCAGGTCGGGAGGCACTTCCAGGCGCAGCACAGCGGGCTGGCCTGATCGCCCAGCCTGGGTCAGTTCCCCCAGCAATGAACTGATGGAAGCCCTGTGGTCCACGGCCTTCGGCTTGGCCACGGGCCGCTTGGACTCCACCTTGAGCGAGGCCAGGGCCGCCAGGGGATCCGCCCGGAGCGCCCGCTTCGCCGGAGGAGTGACCGGAGGGACCACTGAGGTCACAGACGCCGATTCTTCGCCCGGCCCAGGCACAGGTTCCGGCGGGACGGAGGGCCCGGCCCCCGAACCGGTCGGGTGCAGGAGCAGAGGGCTGGATGGAGCCTCGTCCGGCTCTGCGTGAAGGCCCGCGGCCTGATCGGGGGCACCCTCGGTGGGGACCGGGGGAGGATCCACACCAAAGGCCAGGTCGAATCCCGTCAACCCCGATAGCACCAGGTCCTCGGGCTCTGGCCCATGGGAGGGGGAGCGCGGCTGGCTGACCGGGGCTGAGGCAGGGTCCCCGACCACGGCTTCCGGGGGCTCGGGCAGCATCGGCGCCTCGATGAAGAACCCGGAATCGTCGTCATCATCGGCGAGAGGCGCGGCCTCCACGGTCGGATTCGGGGCGGAGCTGCCCTCCATGTCCAGGAGGTCCGTCACCGAGGGGAGGTCCGACAGGGTGAGGGCCTCGGCTTCGGGTGGCGGGGGCGGTGGCGGGAGCGGCTCCGGAACGGAGGCCGCCGCCGGGTGGATTTCGCCCAGCACGTGGATCTTGATGTGGGAAAGGGCCAGCTTGGTGATGCCCCGGAGGGTTTCGAAGACGCCCGTCCCGTCCGACGCCACGGACTGGAAGCTGGGAGTGCCCTTCGGGTTGAAGGCGGCCTCGAGCACATCGACGGGCACCACATTCCGGAGGTCCCGCTTGTTCCATTGGAAGACGGTGGGGATGTCCTCAAGGTTCAACCCCAGTTCGCGGAGGTTCTCCTCGAGGTTCTGGTAGCTCTCTTTGCAGGCGTCCAGCATGGGCGTCTGGCTGTCCACCACGAAGACGACACCATCCACCCCCTTCAGCACGAGCTTGCGGGTGCTGTTGTAGAACACCTGGCCAGGCACGGTATAGAGCTGGAGCTTGGTCTTGAAGCCGCTGACCATGCCCACGTCCATGGGCAGCAGGTCGAAGAAAAGGGTGCGGTCCGTCTCGGTGTTGAGGCTCACCATCTCGCCCCGGGCCTTCTGGCTCGTCCTGCCGTAGATGGTGTTGAGATTGGTGGTTTTCCCGCACAGACCGGGTCCGTAGTAGACGATTTTCACCGTCATCTGCCGTGTGGCGTGGTTGAAGAACACCATTCCAAAACCTCGTGTCGATCCACGAAGTCTAGCCCGGAATTCGCCCCTGGCTCAATGCAAATGCCGGTGTTTCCTAGGATATCCCCTTCAGGAGGGCGAGCACCTGCTGGGTGTGATCCTTCGGAACCACGTCGGCGATGACCTTGCGGACGATACCCTGGCGGTCGATGAGGAAGGTGACCCGGCTGGCGTATCCCAGGACGGGGAACTTCTTCACCCCGAAGGCATCGATGATGTGATGGTCCGGATCCGCAAGGATGCTGAAGGGGAGATGGTACTTTTCCGCGAAGGCACGGTGACTCTGGCTGCTGTCCGCGCTCACGCCGAGGATCACCGCACCCGCCGCCTGGATGGCCGCGAAGCCATCCCGCAGGCTGCAGGCCTCGGCCGTGCAGCCGGGCGTGTCATCCTTGGGATAGAAGTAGAGCACCACCGCCGCCTTGCCCTGGTAATCCGCCAGCCTCACCAGGGTCCCGTGCTGGTCCTGCGCCTCGATGGCAGGCGCCTTCGTACCTTCGGCCACCTCCGCCGCGGCGGCCAGTCCAAACAAGGCCATGATTCCCATACCCGCCTTCCATTTCCGCTGCATGTGAGCCTCCGGGAGGGGGATTGTGGCACCATCCAAGGGTCCCCTGGAGGCGAAAAATTGGACAATCCGGTGCTCATCGCTATCATTCCCGGGGACGGTGTGGGCGGCGAAGTCATGGCGGAAGCCCTGCCCTGCCTGGACTGGGCGAGAAACCGGGGCCGGAGCCTCCGGACCCGGCACCTCCCCTGCGGAGCCGACCATTTCCTGGCCACCGGGGAGACCCTTTCGGAGGCCACCTTCACGGAACTCCGGGACGACTGCGACGCCATCCTCTTCGGAGCCGTGGGCGACCCGCGGGTGCCTGACGGCCGCCACGCCGAGGAGATCCTCCTGCGCCTGCGGCAGGGACTCGAACTGACTGTGAACTTCAGGCCCTGCCATGCCCCCCTGCCGGGTGCTGGCCCGGACCTCGGCATCGACGTCTTCCGCGAGAACACCGAGGGCGCCTACTGTCTCCAGGGCACCACGGAACCCGGGAGGGCTGTCGACCTCGCCATCCACACGGAACCTGCCGTCCGACGCCTGCTCCAGGCGGCCTTCCGGCACGCAGCGGCAGGGGGACGCCCCCTCACACTGGCTCATAAGGCGAATGTGCTGAAACACGGCCACGGCTTGTGGATGCGCGTATTCGAAGAGCTGTGCCGGGATCACCCCTCCGTGGCTGCGGGGGGCATGCATGCGGACGCGCTGCTCTGTGCCCTGGTGCAGAAGCCGACGGCCTTCGGCGTGATCGCGGCCGACAACTACCTGGGCGACCTCATCAGCGACCTTTGTGCGGCCTACCTCGGCGGCATGGGCGTGGCGCCATCCCTCAGTTGGGCGCCGCATCGCCCCTTCCGCTGTTCCGCCCTGGCCGAGCCCGTCCACGGCTCCGCCCCGGACATCGCCGGGAAGCACCTGGCCAACCCGGTGGGCATGGTCCTCAGCACGGCGCTGCTCTTCCGGCACCTGGGCTGGGAATCCGAGGCGACCTCACTGGAATCTGCGGTGGCGGGCGCCCTTGCGGCAGGCGCAAGGACCCGGGACTTGGGAGGCACCCTAGATACCGCCACCATGGGGAAGGCCATTCGAGATCGATTGCCCTAGACTTGTGTCCCGACACGCAGGGAACAGATATTAAACAAGCGGAGGAGAACCGAGTGGCGGAGAAGAGCGGAGAAAAAATGTTTGTTCTCCGCGCTCCTCGGCTCCTCCGCAAACCTCCGCTATCGCATCTTTTTGGGAATCTTCCGAATTTCAGCAGCTGCGCATGACCCCGACCAAGAGCCCCTGGATGTCGATGCGCTGAGGCGCGTAGCAGTGGGGCTGAAGCTCGGGGTTGTGCGGGATGAGCCAAACTCCCTTGGCATCCCTGCGGAATTCCTTGAGGGTGACCTCCTCCCGATCAATGAGGGCCACCACCCGATCTCCGTTCCGATATTCGCCCTTGCGCTGCAGCACGACCAGGTCCCCGTCGAGGATGGCGTCATCGATCATGGAATCACCGCGAACGCGCAGTACGAACAACTCGTCCCGTTGCCGGTGGATGCTGTTGGGTACCTCGATGGGCAGGGCCCGGCTTTCGGGCAGGATCGGTGAACCCGCGGCCACGTCCCCGCAGAAAGGGAAGATGCGCATGATCGGCGCACCCTCCGGCCGGGAATCATTTCTACCGGGCCGGGAAGCCGCGGCGTCGACATCGGCACCGGTGGCCACCACCAGGTTGTTGCCCTTCCCGTGGCTGCGGACCAGAAACCCCTTGTCCATGAGGTGCTGCACGTGCTTATGGATGGTGGACACGGCGCTGGAGCCCACACCCTTGGCAATTTCGGCCAAGGTGGGGCTCCGTCCTTCGCCCTGTACGAAGGTGCGGATGAACTTCAGCACAGCCTGCTGGCGCTTGGTGAGATCGCTGGTTTTCATGGACTTCAAGATAGGGGTCAGGGGACATCTAGTCAATCCCTTTTTTTTCGCTAAATTTCAGACCTTCCAAAGAAGCGGTCTCACCACCGCAATAGAACCTGTCTGGTACCTCTGCCATACTGGACGATGGCCGTGAGGGTCTAGTATTTGTGCCCTATTCGTCATCTTTAGGCACTCACTGACGCCGCCATCCCGATGAGAAAGGAGTCTCCATGACTGCCAGTCTTGCTGCCCCTGCCCCCTCCGTAGGAGCGAAAACCCGAATCAATGATTTTTCCATCCAGGTGGCCACGGTCAACGGATCGGGTTCGCAAACGGCGAACACGGTGCTCCTGCGGGCCATTTTCCAGATGGGCGTCTTCGTCAGCGGCAAGAATCTCTTTCCCTCGAACATCGCCGGCCTCCCCACCTGGTTCACCATCCGGGCCAGCGCCAAGGGCTATGTGGCCCGCAAGGCCAGCAACGAGATGCTGATCCTCATGAATCCCGAAACGGCCAAGGAGGACATCGCCAAGTCTGATGCGGGCGCCCTGGTGATTTACGACGAGCCCCTTCAACTGGACAAGCTGCGGGCCGACCTGGCCTACTGCCCGGTTCCATTCCAGAAGCTCGTGACGGCTTCCTGCCCCGAGCCCAAGCTCCACAAGCTGGTGAAGAACATGATCTACGTGGGCGTGGCCTCCCGCCTGCTCGGCATCGACATGGAAGAGGTGAAGAAGGCCATCGCCAAGCAGCTGAAGGGCAAGGCCAAGGCCGTCGAGCTGAACCAGAATGCCGCCATGGCTGGCTATGAATGGGCCCTTGAGAACCTGCCCGACCAGGACCACATCAAGGTCCTCCGGGACAACAAGACCGAAGGGCTCATCATCGTGGACGGCAACGAGGCCTGTGCCCTCGGGGCGCTTTTCGCCGGCGTCACGGTGGTGGGCTGGTACCCCATCACGCCAGCCTCGAGCCTGGTGGAGACCTTCATCGAGTACGCAGAGGAATACCGCAAGGACCCCAAGACCGGCAAGTCCACGGTGGCCATCGTGCAAATGGAGGACGAGCTGGCCTCGGCCGGAGTCGTGCTGGCCGCTGGCTGGGCCGGCGCCCGCTCCATGACCTCAACGGCCGGTCCCGGCGTCTCGCTCATGAGCGAGTTCATCGGCCTGGGCTACTACGTGGAGGCCCCGGGGGTGTTCTTCAATGTGGCCCGCACGGGCCCCAGCACCGGCCTGCCCACCCGCACCCAGCAGTCGGACGTGGAGCTCTGTGCCAAGTGCAGCCACGGCGACACCCTGCACATCAACCTCTTCCCCGGGAACATGGAGGAGTGCTTCCAGTTTGCCTATGACGCCTTCGACCTCGCGGAGCGCTTCCAGACGCCCATCTTCGTCGTCACCGACCTGGATCTGGGCATGCAGAACTGGTCTTCCAGGCCCTTCGCCTATCCCTCCAAGCCCTACGATCGCGGCAAGGTGCTCAACGAACAGCAGCTGGCCGAGGCCAAGGACTGGGGCCGCTACAAAGACGTGGACGGCGACGGCATCTGCTACCGCTCCCTCCCGGGCACCAAGGGCGGAAAAGGTTCCTACTTCACTCGCGGGTCCGGCCACAACGCCTACGCTCAGTACTCCGAAAAACCGGAGGACTACGTCGAGGTGGTGGACCGCCTCAGACGGAAATACGAGACGGCCAAGACCCACGTGCCCAAGCCTCTCTTCCGCAGCCTGGGATCAGACAAGGGCGTCCTCGCCTTCGGTTCCAGCGATCCCGCCGTCATCGAGGCCCAGGACCTCCTGGCAGAAGGGGGGCTCAAGACCGACTACCTGCGCCTGCGGGCCCTGCCCTTCACCGCCGAGGTGGACGCCTACGTGAAGGCCAAGCAGGTGATCTACGTGGTCGAGCAGAACCGCGACGGCCAGCTGGCCAACCTCTTCCGCGAGACCTACCCGGAGCACGCCACCAAGTTCAAGAGCGTCCTCCACTACAACGGCCACGCCATCGATGCCAAGGGCATCGTCGACCAGATCACCGCCTTCGAGCAGCAGTAAGAGGAGCCGACCATGACCACCGCCACTGCCTCCGCTCCCACCAACAAGCTCGGCCTCACCAAGCAGGATTATGTGGGCTCCAAGTCCACCCTGTGCGCCGGCTGCGGCCACGATGCCATCACGGCGCAGATCATCAGCGCCGCCTTCGAGTCCAACATCGAGGGCCACCGCGTCACCAAGTACTCAGGCATTGGCTGTTCCTCCAAGACCCCAGCCTATTTCATCAACCAGGGCTGGGGCTTCAACAGCGTGCATGGACGCATGCCCTCCATCGCCACCGGGGCCTCCCTCGCCAACCGCACCCTCATCAACATCGGCGTGTCCGGGGACGGGGACTCCATGTCCATCGGCATGGGCCAGTTCGTCCACGCTGTGCGGCGGAACGTCCCCATGATCTACATCATCGAGGACAACGGGGTCTACGGCCTCACCAAGGGCCAGTTCTCGGCCACCGCCGACAAGGGCTCGCACCTGAAATCCGGCGCCGTCAACGACTTCCCCCCCATCGATCCCTGCACCCTGGCCATCGAGCTGGGCTGCGGCTTCGTGGCGCGCAGCTTTTCCGGCAACCCGAAGCAGCTGAACACTCTCCTCAAGGCGGCCTTCGCGTACGAGGGCACCGTGGTGCTCGACATCATCAGCCCCTGTGTCACCTTCAACAACCACGACGCGTCCACCCGCTCCTACAAGCACGTGAAGGATCATGATTTCCCCCTCCACGACCTGGGCTTCATCCAGTACTCCGAGGTCGAGGAGGTTGAAATTCCTGCCGGCCAGACGGAAATCGTGACCTTCCCCGACGGTTCGAAGGTGGCCATCAAGGCCACTCACGAGGACTACGATCCCACGGACCGCTTCGGGGCCATGAAGGCCGTGCACGAGTCCATGGCCAAGGGCGAGTTCCTCACGGGACTGCTCTACATCAATCCCACCCAGCCGCCCCTGCCCCAGGTCCTGAATCTCGTGGACGAGCCCCTGGCCACCCTGGACGAGGCCTTGCTCAAGCCCAGCCCCGCCGTGCTGGCCGAGATCATGCGGTCATTGATGTAGTCGTCCAGGCCCGCTACACTGATTCCTCGTGGGCCTGTAGCTCAGCTGGGAGAGCGCTGCGTTCGCAATGCAGAGGTCGTCAGTTCGATCCTGATCAGGTCCACCAAGTCAAATGCCTCTAGATTCAATAATCTAGAGGCATTTTTTTATTTCTATAACGGACCAATAATTAATCGTTTTCAAGTGGGTGTAATACGCTGATTCCAGGAAAGGTTAAACCAGAGTAGGGGGATTCGGGGGTGGCGGCCCTGTAATACAACCTGTAATACAAACCCGGCGTTTTGGGATGCTGAGGCGGTCTCCACCAGTTCGGTCGATTGCGGGTAGACAGTAGGTGGACGCTCTTACTGCGGGTTCAAATCCCAGGCTGCAGTTGGACAGCCCTTGTCGCATGGAAGATGTCAATCTGACCCAGCCTCATCCAGACGACTTGCTGTTCTCCTCATAGGCGACATCACTCATGAACCCAAGCTACCTCGGCGACTCATACGACCTTGTGAAGCGGTTCTTCTGTCATGAGCTGTCTCATCTGGGTTACCTTGTGTCGGCTGATCCGATGCTTACAGGTGCTTGGAACTCCGATGAACAGGGTTTCTATCGTCTGATTGGGGCTCAACCGTTCAAGCAGACATTACCTGGGTCATCGCGGACTGCCCTGTTTATTGATCCGGACACTGGAATCAATGCAAAGGGAAGCGAGAAGCACGCCTCATACGAACGACTCGCCCAAGAGTCCACACGATACGGGCTTGTGTTTGCCTTCGATCAATCGTTCTCTCGTCTTTCTAAGCCTAAGGAAGTCATGCTTGGGAAACTTGCAGAGCTGCATTCTCTAGGCTGTCACGGGATGTATTACGATTCACATGCCCGGTTTCTCTTTGTAGCCCAAAAAGGGAATGTGCTGCATGAGCTAATGACCCACCTACTTTCCCTTGGTCTTCCTTCGTCACGCTTGATCACAGCCAAAACCTTGGGGTGAACAGGGCCTTCCATCATTTTTCATTAGGTAGTCAGATTCGAGGAGACCATGGCAACCACGAATTGTAGATCCTTCTTAACCATTGGAATCCTTGCCGCCATGCTCGGCTTGCTCGGATGCACTCCTGCTGAAAGTGTTCCATTGGCGGAATACCAGACGACAGTGGCCTCCATCAAGTTGGGCATCAGCAAACAAGACTTTTTAAAGGTGTTCCCAAGAGCTGAGGCCAGGGGAGCGAAATCCATGCCCAAAGGAAATGTAGAAGTATTAGAAGTGACTGTATACAGGTATCACTTCGGCCCTACCTCAGAGCCCGAATGGAATTCGGTTCCTGGTGGTCAAGTCAAGAAGGTCTGGTTCTATTTCTACAACGGTCTTCTAGTGCAATTTGGCAATCCAAATGACTGGCCCGAACATCCCGATTTGATATTGGAAACAAGGCACTCGTAGCGGCCCATGCATTTAGGAGGATCAGAAATGACGGTTGTCCACCTAGTCACTTGGCCTCCGAATTCGAGAGTCTCTTTCTACAACGGTCGAGGCGAACGGCTTTGGCAAGCATCGGCCTACAGGTATGACTTGGCTGAGAACCTAATGTTTGGCTGGGAGAAGGCTTCTCGTCAAATTCATTTCGGCTTCTCTACGAAGAACAAACATTGGACCGTATGGAATGAGGAAAACATCTCACTAATTGAAACTGTGATCCGGGATGACTTTGATTACGATGGTTACCGGGTGAACATTACTCGCACTTCGGCAAACATCGGCGCAAAGTGTTCCGATGAGTTCGTTTGGAAGCTGATCATCCGGGGTGGCTTCAAGCTTCTGGAACAGTTCTACCATTAAGGCCCCAGTGCCCTTTCCCGTGAGGTTTCACCAATGTTGGGATCAGAACTCAAAGAGATTGAGGAGGGGTTTCACACCCTGATTCAATCGCGGCTAGCTGAGTTTCGGCTTCCCCTTCCAAAAGAGCTGCCTCACCTTGAGGGCCTCAGAGCTACAAAGAAGAATCCCGCTTGGTTCGATGTGGATGGGATGTACGGGGGATTCTCCTACTACTTCCTATCCCGAAAGGCCCCTGCAAAGCTCATTGTTGAGAGCTGGTCACGCATTATTGGGGGATCGGGTCAAAGACACCTCATTACCCATAACAACACCGAGCTTATAGAGGCTGGCTTCGTCTAGGAACGCTAGGGTCTGTAGGAGGGACGCCGCAAAGCAACCATCGCCTCCTATGATCGAACAAATAGTTCCTAGCCAACCATTCATTCAGCCCAGTTTCATCCGGCATTCCAAACCGCCCCTTCTCATCTTTCCGCTCAAACCGGCGTTCCACGGTGACTTCATGACCACTCCCAGTCTCGGCCGTCTCGAAAAAGTGAACCTACGGAAGGCTTGGGAGAACGAGTCCACCTCGTTCACACCGTGGTTGGCTCAGCCAGAGAACATCGTTCTCCTTGGGGAGGCAATTGGTCTGGACCTGGAGGTCGAGGCCAAGGAGCAAGCTGTAGGCCCTTTTCGAGCTGACATTCTTTGCAAGGACACAGAGTCGGGTGCATGGGTGCTTATCGAGAATCAGCTTGAGAAGACCGATCACACTCATTTGGGACAGTTGATGACCTACGCAGCGGGACTGGATGCTGTGACCATCGTTTGGCTGGCGGAGCGTTTCACTGAGGAACACCGGGCCGCTTTGGATTGGCTTAACCGCATTACTGACGACAAATTCACCTTCTTCGGCCTTGAGATCGAGCTTTGGAAGATTGGTGAATCGTCGATGGCTCCAAAGTTCAATGTGGTAAGCAAGCCAAACGACTGGAGCCGTTCCGTCACAGAAGCGGCTCATGGCCTCCTTTCCAACGCTGATACCTACATCCAAAAAATGCATCTGGAATACTGGTCCGCCTTCAAGATTTACGCCGAAGGTGCCCGTGGCCTGAAGGTCCAGAAACCGACCATACAGCACTGGCTGAACACTTCTATCGGTTCCTCCAAGGCGGGGCTAAGCGGAATCGTTTCCACTTGGGATTCTGAGAACAACACATCTGGAGCGGAAATCCGCGTTGACTTGTTCCTTAACAGCAACTACTCCAAATCTCATTTCCAACAGCTACTCGAACAGAAAGAGGCTATCGAAGTCGAAATGGGAACAGCTCTGAAGTGGTACAACCCCAAAAATAAGAAAGTGTGCCGGGTCTACCTGAGGAACCCAGTCGATTTCCGAGAGAAGGATCAGTGGCCCATGCAGCACCAGTGGATGGTCGACACTCTATTGAAGTTCAAAAAGGTCTTCGCGGAGAGGGTAAAAAACTTGAGCGACCAGGGCATCAATGCTCAATCAGGAGATGAGGAAGGAGAAGCTTCAGGAGATGGGGCTCAATCATGAAATATACTCCATGGGGGTCCACGGCTCGCATCGATCCAGCTGGGGGCAATATAGCTTCACTTGCTGGGGCTCCCTTCAACCATTAGAGGAAATGCTGTGATTCGATACTCCACTTTCCCAAGAACCGAGCAGCCTCCTGAATGGTCTGAATCAATCGCATCCATTTTCAAAAAGCACGAAAGCGTCGTAGGTACTGAAGGTTTGTTCAAAGGACTTACAAGTGATCAAGTATTAGCGGTTCTCGCTGATGATTTGAAGACAATTGGATTTGAGGTTGAAGAAGGGAAAAAGGCAAATCAGAAAATCGAACGCCCAGTGTTCTTCGGTGAAAATGGCAAACCAACAGTGAAGTACCAAGTCGATGGCTACCACCCAAAATGGAGATGTGGTCTAGAGATTGAGGCTGGGCGAGCATGGATGGGCAATGCGGTATATCGCGACCTCATCCAAGCAATGGCTATGGTTAATGTCGATTGGTTATGCTTGGCCGTCCCCAATCAATACAAGTACAACAGCGATGGTAAGCAAACAATCAGCAACGACTACGCAAACGCCAAGGATCTTGCCGAGGCACTCTTCGGACACTCGCGAGTAAAAATTCCGTACGGTCTTCTGTTGATTGGCTACTAAAAGCGATCTCCCTAACCCATAGCTCAAATCGGACCCAGCCTCCATTGCCTTCCACTCTCTCTCATCATCTTGCTATCTCGGCTCCGCTCATTGCCTCGGTGCAGGTGTGGCCTGAACCGCCCGGTATTTCTTGGACAGATGGTTGAGTGTATTCACGCGGCGGCTCCGGTGCCAAGGAGGTCCTGACGGACCAGTGCGGGAGGCCGGTGGTTGTGGCGTTCGATGAGCCACTGGTGG
>Ga0316229_1000074_pt1 | contig 140667 bp, 137 predicted proteins | sample TBH18023metaG_FD_206011 | JGI IMG/M metagenome (GOLD analysis project Ga0316229, IMG submission 206011) | Freshwater microbial communities from Trout Bog Lake, Wisconsin, USA - TBH18023 | ecosystem: Environmental > Aquatic > Freshwater > Lake > Hypolimnion/Profundal zone | place: USA... | reverse complement strand
GGAAATAAATGCATTTATATCCTGTATTAGCACTCACATAGAGAGAGTGCTGATTATATAGGTCTAAATTCCGCGATTTCAAGGGGCAAATCGCCATAAATTCTTTAAGGAATTGGCCCCTATCTATACTGCGGACGGGTAGTTAAGAAGATTCCTACAGTCGAATCAACCCCAAAGTCTTACTACCCCAATCCTTCATACCTAGACTGGATGCAATAGATTGGAGAATGCTGATGAGTCCGAAATCCCGGCTTTATACACTTGTAAAGGAATGGAAGAATAAACCCTTCCATGAGGTCCGCGATGTCTGCGGGGAGTCTTGGCTTGGCATGAGTGCCGAAGCCTTAGAAGATCATCAGTCCTGGTCCAAACAACAATCAATAGGCCACGAACCTATATTTAACCAAAAGGGATCTAAGCTCACTGGTTCATTTTATCGCCCCCTACTGACCGCTACTGACGCTGACTTACTCCGTCAATTTATCCAGGGTTTAGATGCCATCTCGTACTGGTATCGCAGCGGGCGATTCATACCAGGAATTCTACCTATTCCCACGCATATCCTGACCTCCTCTAGTTTCGTAGATGCCTTGAGTAATTTGATTTTGAACTCTCGACTACCAGTTGGCTTAGTAATACTGGGCATTCAATCCCCTCCAAACCTTGATCTCAAAATTTCTTTTGAAGAAGGCTTGCTACGGTTAAGGAGGCTTGGAGTCCTTTTTCATCTGACGCAATTTAGGGGAACAAACCAAGAACTAACATGGCTTGAAGAGTTGCAGATTGAAGGGGCGCACATCAACATGTCGCAAATCCGAAATGTCATGCCAACGTCAGGGCTTATAAGGCAATTAAAAAATACACAAATTCAAATTTATGCCGCGAACCTTACCTTAGTTAAAGATCTAGAAAATGCTGCTGAACTCGAAGTAGATCACTGCTATGGCGGACTGATGATGTCAGCCATCAGTCGTCACCAAACATTGAACATTAATGATAGTCAAATCGCTAATGCCATTTTTTCGTTGCACCATCATAAAAACCTCAACCAAAACGGAGATAAGTAATGAGAAAACGCGTAATGTTGGTAGATGATCATCCAGCCATGTTGATGGCCCTTGAAAGCATATTGAAAGATCAATTATTTTTTGAGGTTGTAGGAAAAGCTCACAGTGGTGAAGCGTGTTTAAATTCCATTAAGGAAATCAATCCAAATATGTTGATCCTGGATTTAGATATGCCAAAAAAAGATGGCTTTGATGTTATTCGCCGAGTGAGATTGTTGTATCCGAAGGTGCGTATTTTAGTTTTATCCAGTATGGATGAAGCGGTTTATGGCGGGAGGGTTCGCTCCTTGGGCGCACATGGTTTTGTCAATAAAGCTGTCGGCTTAGAAATTATTTTGGCCGCCTGCGTAGCAATCTCTCAGGACTACAACTTTTTTACCCATGGCAAAAATGGGAATACTTCTCTAACCGATAATGATAAATTAGCTTCGATTTCTGATCGCGAACTCCAGATCATGAAATATCTTGGGAAGGGTAATACCAATCAGCAAATCTCCGATAGATTGCATATCAGCAATAAAACCGTTGCTACCTATAAGACTCGGTTATTTGACAAGCTAGGGATTGATAATCTTGCCGCACTTATTCAGTTCTGTCGCATCAATCATATTACCGAAAGTTAACGCTCTTCATGCATCGGTTGAAAAAACTGTGGGTGATGGTTTATGGGATTTTATTTATTCTCATAATGAATCATCCGGCACGCTCAGAGTCTCTTACGCCAAAAGAGCAGAGCTGGATCGATGCAAATCCGATTGTTCGCTTTAGTATTCATGAAAAATACTCCCCTTATTTTGAGGTGGGACCAACCGAACATCAAGGTGGGGTATTTCAATTAATTCTTCGAAGGTTTGAAGTATTTACAAACCAAAAATTTATACCGGTGTGGCGAAGATCCGATCAAGAAGGATTCGATCAACTGGCTCAGGGCAAGGTGGATTTCATTATTGATCCACCAATGCTTTCTGAAGCCGAACTTCAAATAGGGTCCCTATCTAAAGCTATCTTATGGGGGCATGATGCAATTCTGACGAGAAAATCATCAAATCCAAATGAAATATCTCATTTAGAAAAAGTTGCCTTCTTTGACCGCGGGTATGAGGATCCGCCCATAGCTCCTGAGGATAGAAAACTCATCCCCATCAGCTCAGAGAAATTAATCAAATCACTCTTAAAAAAAGAGATTGATGTTTTAGTACTGCCCATTCGGCTAGCGATACAGTTAGCAAACTCATACGATGGTGCGCTAGAAGTGGTTGGCCTATATAAACGCAATCCATTTTCCTACCGCTGGCTAATCTCTCATGATGACGCCCCTTTACATGAACTTCTTGAGCGCTTTCTAAATGCGTTGGACCCAATAGAATCTGGCAGGCTATTCTCTATCGGAGACTTTCCAAGAACTCGATCTAACAATATTCAGATCCCCAGAATTTTGGGAGGCCTCTCTACTTTAGCAACATTAATAATAGGAAGTCTTTTGGTCTGGGCATGGAGAAGAAATCAACTTTCTCAAAATAAACAAAGAGTCGCATTAATTGCCTCTAAAGAACTTGCTGAAAAAGCCAATGCTGCTAAATCAGCATTCTTGGCAACGATGAGTCATGAAATTCGCACCCCCATGAATGCGATTTTAGGGGTCCAGGAATTACTGATTAATAGCAAACAATTTCCATCAAGTGATAAGCCCTTATTGCAAAGCGCTCATGCTTCTGCGGAATCGCTTTTGGGCATACTTAATCAAGTACTAGATCTATCCAAAATTGAAGCTGGTAAATTCACACTGAATTCAGAGCCTTACTCTCTAAAGAATCTTATTGAAGATTTAAATACTGCTTTTACAACAGTAGCTCAGAAACGTAATCTCACGTTGCACATCTTTGCTGATAAAAAGATTGCGGAAGTATTGATGGTCGACTCACTTAGACTTAGGCAAATTCTGCAAAACCTTCTGAGTAATGCAATTAAATTTACCACCCAAGGGGAAATCTATTTTTCAGTCGCCGTCTTAGCAGATGATTATGCTGGTCAGCTCATTGAGTTTAGGGTTGTTGATACTGGAGTTGGCATGGGTGCTCATGAAATCGAAAGGGCGCTGGAGGCATTCGAACAAGTGCCCATCAAAAATACAGACAACTTCAGTAATCACCAGCATGGCACCGGTTTAGGTCTAACGATTACCAATCATTTAATTGCTGCAATGAATAGTCGCCTGTATTTTGAGAGTGCACCTGGCTTTGGGAGCAATGTACATTTTTCTCTTGCACTTCCAAGAACATCTGCTGCCCCACTCGAGTCTTGTCTTCATAAACTAACCTCAAATACTCAAAGGCAATTTATTTCAAATAGAGGGAAAGGGGATAATGGGTTTCTTCATGCATTAGTCGTGGAAGATCATCCGGCGAATCGTCAAATACTGTCTTTGCAGTTGCAAGCGCTTGGCATCAAAGTATTGGTCTGCGAAAATGCTAGCACTGCACTATGTCTCATTGGAGAAAATCGCTTTGACCTCATCCTTACGGATCAGTCAATGCCTGGCATGCAGGGCGCAGAGTTAACCAAAGAAATCCGATCTCGCGGCAACCAAGAAGTGGTCATTATTGGTGTTACGGCTGATATTTATGCCCTAGACTCACGTCATCGATTTTTAGCAGCCGGGATGAATGGAGTACTCATTAAGCCCCTTAGCTTAAATACACTTGAAAAAGAATTGGCCCGCTATTTCAAGCTAGTGCAATCTAACCCTTCTACGTCCTATTCTTTTGATGCCTTCCAAAATCTTTTAAATGAGAATCCTGAGCACATCCTAATCATCCTTGATGAAATTAAAAAGGTTCACAATGAAACCCTGCTTGAACTAAAAAAATTCTCTGCCAGCAATATATTGGAAGATAGTGAATTTAGAGGGATGGTTCATAAAATCAAAGGGGGCGCTCAACTGTTAAATGCCCAAGAGTTTATTAAACAGTGTCAAAGTTTTGAGGGCGGTTCAGCCACACGTGAAAAAATCCTTCAATTTATGGGGGTTCTGGAAGAGCAAAATCAGATTATTGAACGTTATCGCACCCAATTTACCGCCTCTTAGAGCCTGTTAATAAATGAATGCCTCTTTCGATTTTTAAAAAAGGTGCCCAAGGTTTATCCTACTAGGAATGAGTCATCATCAACACCCCTTTATGACAAGATTTTTTCAAACCACCCCTCAAAGGGTACTGAAACTTTCAAGCATTCTTTTTCTGCTTATTTCTAGTATTTGGATTGTCCCTACAAAAGCTGCTGATTTTGTCTCACAAGAAACAGCTCTCCAGTACATCCCTAAGGCAGTTGCCAATAGCCTTGAAAAGAATCAGATTCCCAAGGAAGCTATTAGCATTTCCATCATGGAATTAGAGCCAGGAGGCGCCGGTAAAAATTCTGCCAAAATCGCCCTAGACTGGCGATCGACAAAAGCGATGAATCCCGCTTCAACAATGAAGCTTTTAACCACTCTTTCCAGCCTAGACATACTAGGACCTCAATATCGTTGGCGCACCAAACTCTTCACCGATGGCTTTATTCGACAAGGAACCTTAAAGGGCAATATCTATCTACAGGGAACGGGAGATCCAAAATTGGTTCCCGAAGAATTAGCGCGAATGATGAAAGATCTCCAGAATTTAGGCATTCAAAAAATTGATGGCAATCTTTTATTTGATAGAAGCGCCTATGCACCAAGCGTGATGGAAACAAATACGATTGATGGTGAGTCTCTACGTGCTTATAACGTTTCTCCAGACCCTTTGCTTTATGCATTTCGGACGCTATCTTTTCAGCTCAGCAAAGCCCGTAATGCCGACTTCATTGATATTAGCTATACACCCTCATTATCTCAATTCAAGATCGTCAATCAAATGCAGCTTGTAGATAGGGCGTGTGATAACTGGAAGAAAGATGTTCGCTTTGAAATTAATCCCGAAGTAATTAGCACCACTCCACCCCCAGATCTCACAGCGAAATTTTTAGGTTCATTTCCAGCAACCTGTAAAGATGTGAATTACAACATTGTTGCCTTGGATGCCAATACCTTTTTAACGCAAGGGTTTTCTGCGGCATGGCAAGCGGCTGGTGGAGTGTGGGCGCAACCCCCAAGCGGAAAAAATGAAATTGTTCCGATCTCAGCCAGGTCCTTACTTCAATTTGATGGAAGTAATCTCGCGGATGATGTTCAAGACATTAATAAATATTCAAACAATGTCATGGCACGTCAACTGATGCTAACTTTAGCATTGGAAAAAATAGGCAAGCCCGCTACTACTGAAAATGGAGGGCTAGTTATTCAGGGCTGGCTCAAGGAGATGGGCTTACAGTTCCCCGAACTCATTATTGAAAATGGGGCTGGTTTATCGCGTAATGAAGTAATTTCTGCAGAACATATGAATCAGCTTTTGCTAACCGCTCGCAATTTGCCAGTTAGCCAGACTTTCTATAACAGCTTGCCTGTTGCAGGCACTGACGGCACGATGAAAAACCGTCTTCTAACTCAGTTAGGGAAATTTCTAAACCTCAAGAAAAAACCTGAGGTAAGAATTAAGACAGGAACACTTTCTGATGTCAGAGCCATCTCTGGTTATGTAACCAGTAAATCCGGAAAAATATATCTTGTAACTTCCTTCATAAACCATCCCAATGCATGGAAGGGGTTAGAGGCACACGATCAACTGCTAGCGTGGCTACTTGAAGATGGACCAGAACCAAAGCAAGCGCGCTGAAGTCGATCTCTTACGCCATCCCACTCCTCTCCAGGGGGTGGCTCAGGAAACAAAATCAAGTCCCATCCCTGATTATCTAAATCGCGTAAAAATCGATAAAGGCGGCTAGCAAAACCAGCGCTATCACTTGGCACAATCACTTCTTCAAAATGCACCGATGGATGCCCATCGTGACCTAAGGAAGATTCCGAATCCCAAACAGCAACAGCAACTCGAGACTTAATATCAGGAAACTCACTTAAGGCATCCAATACACGCCCGGGGGCATATAAACGCAACGGGGTTGTTGGAGCGTAGTGGGCACGCATACTGCCCGATACACGTGGCATTAAATTCTTATCAATCACCTCGCCGGCTTGATAAACCTGAATACCAGTCTTCTCAAAAATATCACTTGGCGTAATAGCACCAGGCCGCAACAATACTGCGCGATCGCCAGAAGAAAGATCAATGATAGTGGACTCGATACCTACTTCACAATCACCGCCATCTAGAATCATCAAATCCAACATACCCTCAAATTCGCTACGAACATCGGCCGCACTAGTTGGTGAAACCTTCCCAAAGCGATTGGCAGATGGGGCCACAACACCACCTTTAAATTTGCGCAGTAACTCTTGCGCTACAGGATGAGCAGGTGCACGAATGGCTACAGTGTCTTGACCACCCGTTAGCTCATTCAAAACGCTTTTGTCTTTTTTAAATACCAAAGTGAGCGGGCCAGGCCAGAATGCATTGATCAGTAATAAAGCTTCCTCAGATAAATCTCTTACCCAAGGACTCACTAAAGCAGCCCAATCAATATCTGGAGTGTCAAATTTATCTGGCGCTGCTAAATGGACAATAAGGGGATGGGTGGACGGCCTACCCTTAGCGACAAATATCTTTTTAATTGCCTCTGGATTTTTTGCATCAGCACCTAATCCATAAACGGTCTCGGTTGGAAAGGCGACAAGCCCCCCATCGCGCAAAGTTTGCACTGCTTCACTAATTACCACTGATGACTGCAACGATTTGCTATTGGAGGGCATTACTACGGCTCAATTCCTAATTCGCTGGCAACGACTGCACAACTTTGACGAGCCTGGTTAATAGATTCGCCCAAACAATTAATGTGGCCCATTTTCCTCCCCATGCGAGGATCAGATTTTCCGTAAAGATGCAATTTAGCATCAGAATGGGCCAGCACCTTATTCCAAGCAGGCTCAGTGGCTTTATCTTCTTTGCCCGTAAACCAAAGATCGCCAAGCAAGTTCAACATGGAGACTGGTGTTAATAAGCGTGTATCCCCAAGAGGCAAACGAGCCATGGCTCTTACCTGTTGTTCAAACTGGCTAGTCACACATGCATTCATTGTGTAATGACCTGAATTATGTGGGCGCGGCGCAATCTCATTGGCAACGATATCACCGCTCTTTAGAACAAAGAATTCAACACATAAAACCCCAACATAATCAATTTTACGAATCAGGGCTTTTGCAGCTTCAATAATTTTTTTCTCTTGCTGAGGTTTTAAGGCTGGAGCAGGTACCGTAGAGGTATGCAAAATACCATCTCGATGAATGTTCTGAGAAACGGGATAAGCGACTACCGCATCGTCATAACCTCGCACAACCAAAGCTGAAACTTCAAAGTCTAGATCCAGACGTTTTTCCAAAATGCAAGGCACTCTACCCAATTCATTCCAAGCTGAAGTTAAATTAGCTGCCTCATAAACAGTAACCTGACCTTTGCCGTCATAACCCATGCGAGCTGTTTTCAGAATACCGGGGAAAAGTTCTGTTGGCACATGCGCAATATCAGCATCATGTTCAATTACAAAATTAGGAGCGGGACCGATATTCGTTTCCGCCTTCCAAGTTGCTAAGAATTTTTTCTCAGCAATACGGTTTTGCGCTAAAGAAACACAGCTACTACGTGGCGCAACAAATACACCAAGAGCTTCAAGTTCATCTAAAGCTTGGGCAGGAACATTTTCAAACTCAGTGCTGACTGACTTACATAATGCGGCCATTTCTTTAAGGGCAGCAAGGTCAGTGTAATCTGCTCGAATAAATTTCTCAGCAATTGAGCCCGCAGGGCTATCTAAACTAGGATCTAGAACGCAAACTTTATATCCCATTGCTTGGGCAGCTTGAGTAAACATGCGACCCAATTGACCGCCACCTAAAATTCCTAAATACGAACCCGGCAAAATGGGCTCTAAAAGTTCTGCCATCTTGATTAGTATCCTGGCAAATTCATTGATCGTGCAGCTTCAGTCTGCTTGGCACGGAAATCTTCTAAGCGTTTAGCTAAAGCAGCATCGTGCAGAGCTAAATTTGCAATGACATGCAAAGCAGCGTTTGCCGCGCCAGCCTCGCCAATGGCAAAAGTCGCAACAGGAACACCTTTAGGCATTTGGACAATAGAGTGCAAAGAATCCTCACCCCGAAGATATTTACTTGCTACAGGCACACCGAAAACAGGAACAATGGTTTTCGCGGCAATCATGCCAGGAAGATGAGCGGCACCACCTGCTCCTGCAATGATAGCTTGCAGTCCATTGGCCTGAGCTTTTTCTGCATACTCAAACATGTCATCTGGCATGCGATGTGCAGAAACAACTTTAGCCTCATGTGCAACACCAAATTGCTCAAGTATTTGGGCGGCATGTTGCATCGTCTCCCAATCTGAATTGGAGCCCATGACTATTCCGACTACTGGCTTCTTGCTCATTTACTTCTCCAAAAACCCTCAAACCTTAATAAGGCCCTATTATCCCAGCCTTTTTAGACTCACCGTCAATTAGGATTGAGTGAGGCGAGTTAAAGCTTCGCGGTACTTTTGCGCTGTTTTTTCGATAACGCTAGCTGGTAACTCTGGCGCCGGTGCGGTTTTAGGCCAAAGCTTCCCATCAACAACAGCGGTTTCCAGCCAATCACGGACAAACTGCTTATCGTAGGAAGGGGGGTTGGCACCTACATAGTAGGTTTCTGCAGGCCAAAAACGCGAAGAATCTGCTGTCAAGATCTCATCCATCAGAACTAACTGGCCCGCATCATCTAAGCCAAACTCAAACTTAGTATCGGCAATGATGATGCCCCGAGTTGCAGCATATTCAGAAGCTTCTTTATACAAACGAATACTGACTTCACGAATCTGCACGGCCAACCTCTCGCCAATGAGCTCGATCACTTTTTCGAAAGAAATATTTTCATCGTGCTCACCCACGTCCGCTTTAGCTGCAGGGGTAAAAATAGGCTCAGGTAATTTCTGGGCATTTTCCAAGCCTTCAGGCAGAGTAATTCCACAAATCTTGCCCGTTTCCTTGTAATCTTTCCACCCACTACCAGCAATATAGCCACGCACAACTGCCTCTACCAAGATAGGCTTGAGGCGCTTGGCAACTACTGCACGGCCTTGAACCTGATCAACCTCATCGGCAGCCACTACAGTAGCGGGATCAATTCCAGTCAAATGATTCGGAATCACTGCTGCCAATTTATCAAACCAGAAATTAGCCATTTGATTCAGCACTACCCCTTTTTCAGGGATAGGCTGCCCCATCACAACATCAAAAGCAGATAAGCGATCAGTAGTGATCATCAATAATTTGTCATCACCAAGTGCATATACGTCACGCACCTTTCCTTTGGAAATTAAAGGTAATGACTTAATGGAGGTTGCGTATAAGGCGGTCATATTTAAATCACTTCACAATCTGGGCTAATTCGCCACTCTTATAACGCTCAGCCATTTTTTCCAGGGAAATAGGCTTAATCTTCGATGCTTGTCCAGCAGAACCAAATGCTTGGAAGCGAGCAATACAAACCTTTTTAGCCGCTTCGCGTGCCGGCTTCAAATAATCGCGAGGATCAAACTTACTTGGATTCTCGAATAAGTAGCGACGAATTGCGCCTGTCATTGCCAAACGAATATCGGTATCAATATTAATTTTGCGAACGCCATTTCTAATACCTTCTTGAATCTCTTCCACTGGTACGCCATAAGTTTCTTTCATGTCGCCACCGAACTCACGAATCTCGGCTAACAATTCTTGGGGAACGCTTGAAGAACCGTGCATCACTAAATGCGTATTAGGAATACGCGCATGAATTTCTTTAATACGTTCGATTGCCAAAATATCGCCCGTGGGTTTCTTGGTGAACTTATATGCGCCATGACTTGTACCAATCGCAATTGCTAACGCATCACATTGAGTCGCTTTTACAAAATCTGCCGCTTGCTCAACGTCAGTCAACAACTGCTCGCGCGTCATTTTTCCATCAGCACCATGACCATCTTCTTTATCACCTTGCATAGTTTCAAGGGAGCCCAATACACCAAGTTCAGCCTCAACAGTAACTCCAATGGAGTGAGAAAACTTCACCACCTCTTTAGAAACGGCCACGTTATATTCATAACTCGCAACGGTTTTACCGTCACCCTCTAAAGAGCCATCCATCATCACGCTTGTAAAACCGCTTTTAATTGCCGCCATACAAACTGCTGGACTCTGGCCGTGATCCTGATGCATCACAACTGGAATATGTGGATAAGCCTCTACTGCGGCCGAAATCAGGTGACGTAAAAATGCTTCGCCCGCATATTTACGAGCACCAGCTGACGCCTGCATGATCACAGGAGAATCTGCTTCATGAGCAGCTTCCATAATGGCAGTTACCTGCTCTAAATTGTTAACGTTAAATGCTGGCAAGCCATAGCCATTTTCAGCAGCATGATCCAAGAGTTGTCGTAAAGATACTAAAGCCATGGTGTTCTCTTAATTCTAGGTTGATAAATAAATTGTTAAAAGGAAGTGTTTTTAAAGCGGATGAATTACTTCACGTGAATAATTTTTAAGTTATTAGTGCCGCCTGGCTCCCCCATGGGTTCACCAGAGGTGAGTACTACGGTGTCACCCTTTTCCACGGCACCCATCTTTTTTAAACAATCTTCCACTTCACGCAAAGCCGCTTCTCGCTCTTTGGTGTAATCAAGATTGATAGGAAAGACATTGCGATAAATACTCAAAGAGCGTTGCGTTGCAAGCTTTGAAGTCAGGGCAAAAATAGGCACATGAATATTGTGCCGACTCATCCAAACTGCTGTTGAACCTGAATCAGTCAAAGCGGCAATCGCAGATGCATTTAAATGATGCGCGGTAAATAAGGCTCCCAGAGCAATAGTTTGGTCAATGCGAGTAAAAGTTTGATCCAAGAAATCTGTGTCCAACTGAACGCGATCAGATTTTTCAGCCTCCAGGCAAATCTCGGCCATGGCTTTAATCGTTTGTACTGGAAACAAACCAGCAGCTGACTCTGCAGATAGCATGACAGCATCCGTACCATCCAACACAGCATTTGCCACATCGCTAACTTCAGCGCGAGTCGGGACTGGAGCGCTAATCATAGACTCCATCATCTGTGTTGCGGTAATTGTAAATTTATCAGCCTCAAGCGCCAACTTAATCATGCGCTTTTGCAAAGCAGGAACAGCGGGGTTACCTACCTCAATAGCAAGATCACCGCGGGCAACCATGATTCCATCACTTTCCGCGATGATACTTTGCAAGGCCTCTGGAACAATCGCCTCAGCACGCTCCACCTTTGCAATAGTTTTAACCTTCCCAACACCATACTTTGCGCTAGCTGCATCCGCCAATCGGCGAGCGTAAGCCATATCAGCACCATCTTTTGGAAAGCTAATCGCCAAAAAATCAACACCCATTGCAATAGCGGCATCTAGATCAGAAATATCTTTTTCCGTTAAAGCAGGCGCTGTTAAACCACCGCCAGCACGATTAATTCCCTTGTTGTTTGATAGGGGTCCACCTTGAATAACTCGAGTAAAAATCTCTCCGCCTTTAACGCTTTCAACACGCAATACGATCAGGCCATCATTCAATAAAAGACAATCGCTCGCCTTTACATCTTTTGGCAAATCTTTGTAATCCAAACCTACACGCTCTTGATTTCCAAGCTCACAAGCAACATCTAGAATAAATTGCTCACCTTCAATCAGCTGGATTTTGTTTTCAGCAAATTTTCCGACGCGAATTTTTGGGCCCTGCAGGTCAGCCATAATTCCAACTTCTTTGCCAACTTCCGCAGAAATGCTACGCACCAAATCATGACGCGCCTTATGGTCAGCAACAGTGCCATGTGAAAAATTCATTCTCACCACATCCACGCCAGCGCGAATCATCTCTCGCAAGACTTCTGGTTTCTCCGATGCGGGCCCTAAGGTTGCAATGATTTTGGTAGCTCTCAACATAATTTAGTCTTTTGCTCTCTCAACCAATACAGCAAAGGCTGGCAAGGTCTTACCTTCCAGAAATTCAAGGAAGGCACCACCGCCAGTGGAAATGTAATCCACTTGATTTTCAATTCCGTATTTGGCAATTGCCGCCAAAGTATCACCGCCGCCAGCGATGGAAAATGCTGGCGAATGGGCAATGGCAGCAGCTAACATTTTTGTGCCGCCGCCAAATTGATCAATTTCAAATACGCCCAATGGACCATTCCAAACAATCGTACCGGCATGAGCCAACATAATAGATAAGCGCGCTGCAGTCTTTGGGCCGATATCCAGAATCATGTCATCTTCAGCCACTTGATCGGCGGGTACACGATTAGCACGGGCTAATGGAGAAAGTTCATTAGCAACAACTACGTCTTCAGGAATGGGAACATGCGCTCCGCGCTTTTCCATGATTTCCATAATTTCTAGGGCCTCACCCACCAGGTCAGGCTCTGCCAGTGATTTACCGATAGGCAAGCCTTTTGCCAACATAAAAGTATTGGCAATACCACCTCCAACAATTAACTCATCGACCTTGTCGGCGAGTGCCTTCAAAATAGTTAATTTAGATGACACCTTTGAGCCAGCAACAATCGCCACCAATGGGCGTTTAGGACTTGCTAAAGCGCGACTTAAGGCATCTAACTCAGCAGCCATTAATGGGCCTGCGCAAGCAATAGGGGCAAATTTTGCCACGCCATGGGTTGTTGCTTCGGCGCGATGAGCCGTGCCAAATGCATCATTTACATAAACGTCACATAGAGCAGCAATTTTCTTTGCCAACTCATCGCTATTTTTCTTCTCACCGACATTTAGACGGCAATTCTCTAATAACACCAATTCACCAGGATTAACTTCAAAACCACCATCAACCCAATCGCTAATCAGGGGTACTTTGCGGTTTAGGAGGGCCGCGATACGATCAGCCACTGGCGCCAAACTATCTTCAGGCTTAAATTCACCCTCAGTTGGACGCCCCAAGTGGGAGGTAACCATGACTGCCGCCCCCGCATCCAGACACATTTGTACGGCAGGCATAGAGGCACGAATCCGGGTGTCTTCAGTGATATTTCCCACATCGTCTTGAGGCACATTCAGGTCAGCGCGAATAAGGACACGTTTTCCCTTTAAAAGGCCTGATTGGGCTAATTCACTTAAACGCTTAACTTTAAATAAGGATTCCGGCATAGGAGTAGGTAAAAAGGTGGTTTATTGGGAATGCTCCATTCTAAATCGTCTGGCCCAACTAGCCCAAAGGACTTACCCTGCCTGCTCTACAATAAAGACTTAGTCGCATTTTGAGTATAGGTATTTAAGCCTAACCGCTTGATGCGCCTCGATTAACTCGATTTATCAGACACAAAGGGTAGAGAAAATGTCGATGTCCGACCGCGATGGCTTCATTTGGTCCGATGGGAAGCTTGTTCCCTGGCGTGAGGCCAACATTCATGTGTTAACACATAGCCTTCACTATGGAATGGGCGTTTTTGAGGGTATTCGTGCCTATAAAACCCCTCAAGGCACTGCCATTTTCCGTCTCCCAGAGCATGTAAAACGTTTATTCAATGGCACCAAGATTTTCCAAATGAATATGCCTTACAGCAAGGAACAAATTACCGATGGGATTATTGAGGTTGTTAATAGCAATAAGCTCGAATCCTGTTATATCCGCCCTATTATTTTTATTGGATCCCAGAAACTGGGCATCTCACCAAAAGGCAATAGCATTCACACCGCTATCGCTGCCTGGGAGTGGGGTGCATATCTAGGTGAAGATGGCTTAAATAAAGGCATTCGAGTAAAGACATCGTCTTTTACTCGCCATTTTGTCAATTCCTCCCTAGTACGTGCCAAAGCCTCTGGTTATTACATCAACTCTATTTTGGCCAATCAGGAAGTCACCGCCAATGGATATGACGAGGCATTACTGTTAGATACGGAAGGCTACGTATCCGAGGGATCTGGCGAAAATATCTTCATGGTGAGCGAAGGGATTGTTTACACGCCAGACTTAGCTTCATGCCTGGATGGCATTACACGTGACTCGATTATTGAAATCGTTAAGGACTTGGGTCTTGAGTTGCGCGAAAAACGTATTACTCGCGACGAAATCTACTCTGCGGATGAAGCGTTCTTTACTGGAACTGCTGCTGAAGTCACGCCTATTCGCGAATTAGATGACCGTACTATTGGCGATGGTAAACGTGGGCCAATTACCGAAAAAATTCAAAAGACTTATTTTGATGCTGTTTACGGTAGAAGCGACAAATATAAATCTTGGCTTACTTACGTAAAGTAATTTAGGAACAAAAAATGACTAATACTCAAGTAGTGATGATTGATGGTAAGGATTTGCCATTGCACTGCCCCACTAGTGCCACCGCTAGCTGGAATTCACATCCACGCGTATTTCTGGATATTGAAACTACGGGTGAGGCTAAGTGTCCGTATTGCGGCACTGAGTACAAACTCATTCCCGGCACCAAGCCACACGGTCATTAAATCCTTTCGGCACTCCAGCTATCGGAGTGCCGCATCGGGATACACCATATGCAACGTATTCTGATTATTGCCCCAAACTGGATTGGTGATGCAGTCATGTCTCAGCCTCTTCTGGCTCAGCTTAAGATTTCCTATCCCAACTCTCAAATTGATGTTCTTGCAAGTCCCTGGGTAGCACCGATTTATCGGGCCTGCACAGAAGTGCATCAAGTCATTGAAGGCAAGTTGGAACATAAACAACTGCAATGGGGTTTACGAAAGCAGCTAGCAAAACACTTTCAAGCAATGCAGTACCACATGTGCTTTGTATTACCCAATAGCTTCAAATCTGCGCTCATACCTTGGCTTGCCAATATTCCAGTACGAGTTGGTTATCGCGGGGAGCTTCGCTTAGGCCTCATAAACTTTTCTTTAAAAAATCCTAGCAAGCAGAATCGCCCACCCATGGTGGAGCACTACCTTGCGCTTGGCACTGCCGTGATCAGAAAAGATCATATTTCTTCAAAGAGCTCTATTACTCCTAAATTAAATGTTTCTGCCAGTGGATTACAGGCCGTAGAGATAAAACTAGTAAAGGCGGCCATTGATCGGCATGCAATATACGTTTTTTGTCCGGGCGCAGAGTACGGTCCAACTAAGCGCTGGCCATCTGAATATTTTGGAAAACTAGCGCAGTCTTTAATCGCCGACAATCAAAATGCACAAATTATTTTATTAGGTAGCAAGAGTGATCGAGTACTCGCTGAAAATATTCAAATGCGCGCCCACAATCCTACTCATATTCACAACTGGTGTGGCGACACTTCACTAGACGAAGCGATTGCATTAATTGGGCTAAGTAAAGCCATGGTCAGCAATGACTCTGGCTTAATGCACATTGGTGCCGCCCTTAAGACTCCCCAAGTTGCAATTTTTGGATCAAGCGATCCAAAACATACTCCACCACTTTCTGACAAAGCCAAAATCATTTGGCTCAACATGTCATGTAGCCCCTGCCACAAGAGGGAATGTCCTCTTGGGCATATGAAATGCCTTAAAGATATTTCTCCAGAACAGATTTTCCAGTCCATTAAATCTCTTGATTCATAACTAAAGTTTCAGAAAGCGCACCATGCCTAAACTTGCGAGACTCTTTCACAATGCCGATGATGTCGTGGATGCTTGGCGAGAGGCCTTAAGACACCGGGATATTAAAGGAGCATTAGCAATATGGCTTGATGATGACTCCATCACTTGCGTACTTCCAGAGGGGCAACGTCTTAGCGGTCATGCAGAAATTCGTGCTGGTCTAGAAAGACTGCTGGCCAAACAAGCACTTTTTCTTGAGCCGATTGCCTGCATCAGCCATTCAGTTTTAGGAGCCGCTGTCTATGACACTACAGAAGCCGTTCACTTAAGAGAGGATCAAATTGAAGCTGAATTTTTTCTAAATATTACTTTAATTTTGCTTCAAGATAGTCAAGGCTGGAGAATTGCCCACCTCCATGCAAGCCACTCTACAGAAGATACATTCGACGCACCTTCAACGCCACACGGATTGCATTAAATCAATGGATCCGCAAGTATTACGCTCCATTGTTAAGTGGCCTGAAGTTCCCCACTGCTTTGGATGGCTTGCCTTAGATCGCCGTGGTCAATGGCGCATGAGGGATGAATACAGCCAACAAAATCAATTGCCAGGAAACGTCATAAGGCATGAGGCCTTAAATGAATGTATTGGCAGAAATTACGCATGTGATGCATCGGGTAGATACTTTTTTCAGAATGGGCCACAACGCGTTTTTATCACCCTTGATGCAACACCTTGGATTCTGAGGCTGATGCCGGATTCTTCGGACTTAAAACTACTCACGCAATGTCAATCGATATTCACCGCTCAAGGGGCGCTAAGCGATGAGAGTGGAAATATTTACATCTCCGGCCTCGTTGAACAAACTTTTTACGAAGAGGATCAAGATCTTCCATTCAGTAAAAAAGAATGCTTAAGCTTGGCCCTGTTGCATGACCACGATTTAGGCATTTTCTCTGAATTAGCCCAAGTGCAAGAAAGTGCTTGTAGCTTTAAAGGTTCCTGGAAATGGCATGGCAAAGAACTTCCAATTGATCCAATACATTCTGATGAATTGGCTAAACAATTTCATTTCGTACTAAGGCCAACTGACTAGCGGCCATTTTTAGCCTGCTCCTTAAGATACTCTTGGTACTGTTTTTGTAATTCTCTCAAGCGCGCATCAATAGTGGATGATTGATAAAAATCCGCTCCCGCAGATGATCTAGCAATTTTTAATTGCTCAATAGCAGAAGGCCATGCGCCTTCAAGTGCATACTTTTCCCCAAGCGCATAGTGCCGCATGGGAATATTGTTAGCTTGATCATAAGCAGTGGAGAGCAAACCCCACCAGACGATTTCATTAGGCTGAATCTTGGTACGAGCCTTTAACCAATTAATGGCATCATTCGTACGCCCTAATTTCAAATACGCATTAATCATAGCCGCGCCCGCAGCATAAGACTGTGGAAAAGCATTTAGGGTTGCCTGCGCAATTTGAAGTGCCGCATCATTTTTACCCTTAGCTAAGGCTAACTCAGATGCGGTGATGTCTAAAGAAAGACTTTGCCTTTGAATGGGCGATCCAGGCGCGCTAGCTGCATGTGCCAAGTTACGAGCCTGCTGAAGATAAGTCTCCGCTTGTTCAATATGGCCTTGACGCTGGGCTATCAGTGCAAGCCCATAAAAACCTTCCATTTGTTTCCCAGGGAAAGCTTGCTTACTCAGACTATCAAATGTATTTTTGAGGTCATACATGCCGCTTGAGGTTCCAGATTGCTCCATCCTTGCGCGTGCCTTAACGAAATAAAACTCTACTGCAGTTGGCACATTTCTTGAGGGGATATTACGCGCTCGATCTTGCATATCCGCGATACGATCAGTCGTTAAGGGGTGAGTTCTAACATAGGAAGGAACACCGTTATCCATGATGCCTGTAGCCCTTTGTAAGCGCTGGAAGAAGCTAGGCGCACCATTGACGTCATAGCCACTTGCATCCAGAATCTGAAATCCAATGCGATCAGCCTCTCGTTCCGCATCTCTGGAATAAGAAAGCTGGTTATTAACTGCTAATGCTTGGCCACCTTGCATTAATCCAGAAGCAGCACCAGGATTACGTGAAGCTGCAAGTGCCCCCAATAAAATACCGGCTAAAGCAATCATCGTGTTAGTAGCCTGCTTATCCATTTGACGCGCTAAATGGCGTTGTAAGACGTGTCCAGTTTCATGACCCATCACTGAAGCAACCTCAGAATCCGTTTCAGCACTCACAATTAAGCCAGTATGAAAGCCAATAAATCCACCAGGTAATGCGAAGGCATTAATACTGCTATCTTTTACTGCAAATATCTCGAAGTTATAGGCACCACTACCCTGCTCATTAGAACCCCCCAATTGAAGGCGCCTAGCAGCGGCAATTAAACGACGTTCCATTTGATTTAAATAATCATAGAGAGGTAAATCATTGGAATAATCCGGATCAGGCCTAATTTCACGCATGATCATTTCGCCATATTGGCGCTCATCCATTCGATTTAAGGAATCACCTCCAGGATCGCCCATATCTGGCAAAACTATGGATGACTGAGTGGGTGCAGTGCTACGGGTTGGCAAATTCGCCGGGCGAGCATCGGGAGATTGCATTGCCCGATTGATATTTTGCAGTGCGGCAGAGTCACCCTGAACAGAGACGTCACCAGTGATGCCTGTCGGTACAGAACTGGCTGCATATGTTGTGGCAACCCCAGATAGCGATATTGCCCAGATAAGCTTGAATGCTAATACGCGCCTAAATAGAGAGGGGGGGTTCAATGCCTTTATCACTTTCATGCCTATATGGTAAAACTTATCCCATGAACAAACTAACTCATTTTGATATCAGTGGCCAAGCCCATATGGTAAACGTAGGCGACAAACCTAATACCCATCGCATAGCAGTGGCAAGCGGCAAAATATCTATGCAAGCACAGACGCTTGCAATCATTGAAGCAGGGGGTCATAAAAAAGGGGATGTTCTAGGAATTGCCAGAATTGCCGGTATTCAAGCATCTAAAAAAACAGCGGACCTGATTCCTTTATGCCACCCTATAGCACTAACGCACGTCAGTCTACTGTTTCAAATCAATAAACCTGAAAACAGTATTAGCTGCCAAGTTCAAACCGAAACAACCGGACCAACTGGAGTTGAAATGGAAGCCCTTACCGCAGTCCAAGTCGCCCTCCTCACCATTTATGACATGTGCAAAGCTGTTGATAGAGCTATGGTCATGAGCGATATCAAGCTACTCGAAAAGAGTGGTGGGAAGTCTGGGGATTGGAAGTTAGGAAAGTAGCCTCTAGGAAGTCTGCTTCTAGCGGTATACAACCAAATTTCTTAACCATGTAAAAAATAAGAATTAGTAAAAAACATAATTGAGCGAGGCAAATATGGGCAATAACCTCTCGTTTTCCAACAATCTAGTGGCCTTATCAAAACGATATTGGTATATTCAAAATATAGAGGTGTGTTGATCAATTTAGTTTTAAGGAGTTTTCATGACAAAATTAGACATTAAAAGGCGAGCTATCCTTAAAGGCATGAGTGCCTTAGGTGCGGGTGGTTTTCTTGTTGCCTGTAGTGGTGGCGGTGATTCTAGCTCTAGCCCTACAAGTAGTGGATCAACAAATTCCAACGGCAATACGATTGACCCAACCAACAACTCAAAAGGTCCTAGCGCACCCTCGTGCAGCACAAACTCTAGTGCCAGCATCCCTATCATTATTGATGCATCTGTTTTGGCAACTGGTATCCCTCAAAATGTTCCTATGTACGCTTATATTAGTGGCAAGCAAAGTGTTTCTAATATTCAGTATCTATATGATCCAGCACAAAAAAAGCCTGTTCAAGCAAACAGCCTTACCAATGCCAATCAATATGCAGGCCCAGGTATGCTTGCTAATAGCCCAGCCGCAACGATTCACTATGCTGAAGCGTGGACAAATATAGCGATTCCGTTAGATCGCACATGTGCAACATTGATTGCAGATCTAGCCTCATTCAATTCCACCAATATCTCTGGTCTAGCCTCACCAGCACCAAACTTCAGTGGGCGAATATGGATCTCGGTTGGAGAGCCTCTTTTACCGTTCACCCCACTCGCCGATCCAACACAGGTTACCTTCCCAGCGTTTGATAACACCTATGGCTCTTTTGCCTTTTACGATTGGATTGAGTTTTCGTGGGATACCACGGGAGATCTTTTTCTCAATACGACTCAGGTTGATCAATACGGATTCTCGATTTCCGCAAAAGCAACTGGCTCAACCGTCAGCAATCCGGAAATCGGCATTTATAACCAACCCCGGTCTACAATTTTATCCACATTGAAATCCATTGGAAATCAAAACCCAGTTTTCGGAACCCCAATTCCCATACCGACGACACAAGGTATCAGCCCAACTGCATACCCACCTTTAGCCAACACATCTGGCACCATTAGAATGCTATCGCCCAAGCAGTGGGTAGCAACTCAAACCTCAACCTACCTAGATTCATACATCAGCAATATGCTCACCTTTTGGAGCACAAACTGGGTGGCTGTGTCATGCCCAGGATCTGGTACTTACTATGGGCTAGCCAGTGGAAGCACACTGAATTTCTATACATCTAAAACTAGTGGCGCTGTTGCGTTCAGCTTCAGCACTGCCGTCGGTGGAGGATTAAGCACCAACAACATACTAGCTTGTAATGGCGCAATAGCTCTAGGTAGTGCTGACCAGAAAAACATAGGCAAAGCACTTGCCGCTGGATTTAACCGAGGCGTATTCACCAACGCAGGTGGTGGCACTACAGTTATCAATATTGATCAGAGCAATAACAACGCCAACTTTACTCCACCCCTATCTTCAGACTACAAGGTTAACCCCCAATACAATACTTGGGCTTACAACTTTCATAAATTTAGCTCTGATGGTTATGCGTATGGTTTTCCATATGATGATGTCGGTAATGATGAAGATTTGACGCAGGTAACTTCCACTACAGGCATAACAATACAGCTTGGCATTTTTAATTAATTTCTTTGCAACTTATAAAAGCCCATCAATCGATGGGCTTTTTACTCTGTGCCGATTTCAAATTACAGCATCTCAATAAGATTAAGAATCGACTTGCCCAGTACTCAGTTCAATTTTCCATACTTAATTTTTTGACTGAAAATATGTCTTTCTACTTTTGAAAATTGCTTCACTTAGATGCAGACCTACATTCTTGCGGAAGCAAATTCTGATCTAAATCTGTCCCTGCGGAACGGCAAGTCCAATGACCGCTCCAACCCAAACCTCCCGATTTTGATAAATCTATTAGCCTCGGATGATTAGCGTCAGGCTCATTCGTTGGAAGGTATAGCAGTATATTTTTGTCGTCTTGAGCAACGCTATTTTGATATTGAATCATGACGATGCCCGATTCAGCAATGGTGATATCTAGAACGCTTTTTGTTGGCTTAAAAGAAAATATCTCTAAGGTATTTTCGTGCATATTGACAGGACCAAGATTTGCGAAAACCTCTGCCACCGCAAGTCTGGCACTAGACGCTAAATTTATACCCTCAACCACTCGACTACGCGCGATGTAGCCTTGATATTGCGGGACTGCCACCGATGCCAAGATGCCAATGATAGCAACCACCACCATTACCTCTATTAAGGTAAATCCCATCTCTTCTTTGAAATGACTCCACTCTAATTGTTTTAATCCAATTTGCATATAACTTAGTCCCTGAGATTGAATGCTACATAATCCCAAGAAAAGTCTGAGCGTTCAAGATGCCCAGATGTAGGAAAAGTCAGCTTTATGGACTGAATTTACCTATATCTAAGTAGCAAAATTAAGACGCTACCTTAGCGCTTTTTTTCTTTAAGTAAGTTCCGAGCAATAAAACAATGGCTACTCCAAGTCCTTCAAAGATCATTTGCGCATCTGTCATTGCTGCTTGTAGCGATCCATGAATAGCAGGATCCTCGACCAACATCCCGCCTGCCAGCAGACCTAAAAGGCCGGCACCTAGGGTGATAATGATTGGGAAGCGGTCCATTATTTTCAATAGCATAGTGCTACCAAAAATAATTAAGGGGATAGATAAACCTAGTCCGACAATCAACAGTATCAGTCGAGTCTCTTCTGGCCCTTTTTGTACGGCTGCTGCCACAGCAATGACATTGTCTAAGCTCATTACTAAATCCGCAATCAAAATTGTACGAATAGCACCCCAAACATTGGAGTGAGCTTTCATATCCGCGTCGTCACCTCCATCGGCCATTAATTGCACGCCAATATAGACAAGCAAAATTGCCCCGAGGATCTTAAGATACGGGAGATCCAATAAATGAGCAGCAGTGATGGTGAGAACTACGCGCAAAATAATTGCGGCGGCACTCCCCCAGAAAATTGCCTTTTTTTGCTGATCCGCAGGAAGATTGCGAGAAGCTAAAGCGATGACTACTGCGTTATCACCCGAGAGTAATATATTGGCAACAATGATCGAAAGCAAAGCCGCCCAAAAGGCGGCTCCAGAGAATGCTGAAAAGTCCATAGTATTTCCGTATTTTTATTTCATCAACTATACGGGAATACTGATGGACTAGAAGAAAACTTACAACATTGCCTTTAACAAGGCAGCCATTTCAGATGGGTTTCTTGTAACTTTGAAACCGCACTCTTCCATGATGGCAAGCTTGGCATCAGCCGTATCAGCACCACCAGAAATCAATGCCCCAGCATGGCCCATACGTTTTCCAGCAGGCGCTGTTACGCCAGCGATAAAGCCAACAACTGGCTTCTTCATGTTTTCTTTACACCAAAGAGCAGCTTCAGCCTCATCTGGTCCGCCAATTTCACCGATCATGATGACAGCATCAGTTTCAGGATCTTCGTTGAACATTTTCATGATGTCGATATGCTTCAAACCGTTGATCGGGTCGCCACCAATACCTACCGCTGTAGACTGACCTAATCCGATTGCTGTCAGTTGACCTACAGCTTCGTATGTCAATGTGCCCGAACGACTTACAACACCAATGCGGCCTTTTTTGTGAATATGGCCAGGCATGATACCAATCTTGATTTCGTCAGGAGTAATGATTCCAGGGCAATTAGGGCCAAGCAATAATGTTTTCTTACCGCCAGCAGCTTCTTTTGCCTTCATCTTATTGCGTACTTCCAGCATATCGCGGACTGGAATGCCCTCAGTAATACAGATCACGAAATCGAGATCAGCTTCAACAGCTTCCCAAATCGCAGCAGCTGCGCCTGGAGGCGGTACGTAAATTACAGAAGTAGTAGCACCTGTTTGCTGAGCAGCTTCTTTAACAGTTCCATAAATTGGAATATTAAAGATGGACTCGCCAGCTTTTTTAGGATTTACACCAGCAACAAAACAGTTTTTACCGTTTGCATATTCTTGACACTTTTCAGTGTGAAACTGACCAGTCTTACCAGTAATACCTTGTGTGATTACTTTGGTGTTTTTATTAATCAAAATAGACATATTGAAATTCCTTGATTATTTGTTTTTGGCAACAGCAGCAACTACCTTGGTAGCAGCTTCAGCCATTGAATCGGCGCTAATAATTGGCAAACCAGAGTCTGCAAGAATCTTCTTGCCCAACTCTTCATTTGTACCCTTCATGCGCACAACCAAAGGCACAGTTAAATTCACTGCCTTACATGCTGTCACAACACCGTCAGCAATCACGTCACAACGCATAATACCGCCGAAGATATTTACCAAAATAGCTTCAACGCTCTTGTTCTTGAGCATGATCTTGAATGCTTCAGTAACCTTTTCTGCCGTAGCACCACCGCCAACGTCCAAGAAGTTTGCTGGCTCGCCACCAAACAACTTAATAGTGTCCATAGTAGCCATCGCTAAACCAGCACCGTTTACTAAACAACCGATATTTCCATCTAATGAAATGTATGCCAAATCAAATTTAGAAGCTTCGATCTCAGCAGCATCTTCTTCATCGATATCACGGTAAGCAACGATTTCTGGGTGACGATACAAAGCGTTTGGATCAAAGTTAAATTTAGCGTCAAGGGCTTTAATTTTGCCGTTGCCTTCAAGAATCAATGGGTTGATTTCAACCAATGAAGCGTCGGTATCCCAGTAGGTCTTGTATAAGTTCTTAAATACATCGCGAGCCATTGGAATGGAGGCTTCAGGAACGCCAATGCCTTTAGCAACGATATCGCAATCAGCATCAGTCAAACCAACGAGCGGATCAACAAATACTTTAATAATTTTTTCTGGATGGGATTCAGCAACTTCTTCAATATCCATACCACCTTCGCTAGAAGCCATGATCACATTCTTTTGTGTGCCACGGTCTGTAACGATACTGAAGTAGTACTCTTTTTTAATATCAGCGCCATCTTCAATCAATAGACGGTTTACTTTTTGACCTTCTGGTCCTGTTTGGTGAGTCTTGAGCTGCATGCCCAAAATTTCAGAAGCATATTTCTTCACTTCATCCATGCTTCTAGCCAATTTCACGCCGCCGCCTTTACCGCGACCACCTGCATGAATTTGTGCTTTTACAACCCATACTGGTCCGCCTAGTTTTTCGGCGGCTGCAATTGCCTCATCAACATTAAAAGCAGGAATGCCATTTGGAACAGGCACATTAAATTGGCGCAGAAGTTCTTTGCCTTGGTACTCGTGAATTTTCATAATTACTCCCGAAACGGTATCTTTTGCAAGCGATGAGGATTAGCCAAACCGTTGTCGCCCTATTCTCAGATGCACACCCTTTAATTAGCAATAAAGCCAAATTGAATAAATTCGAGCGGTTTAACCGACTTCGCAAGTCTAGCATGCTGCAACGCGGTAATATCGAAAAGCCATCTCCGTAATTCCCCTAATCTTGGCGCCCACCCACCACGCGAGAAACCACCTCAGAACTGAACCCTTTTGAGGCCAAAAATCGATATTGGCGTGCGCGTTCCTTTTGCTCCTGAGCTAATTCACCGAATTTCCTAAGCCAAAGGTCTTTGGCGCGCTGAAATTCAGTTTCCTTTAGCGCCCTTAAAAGAGCAGTCGTTTTTGTAGAATCCACGCCTGCCTGCGCCAACTCGTCCTGTATTTTCCGCACCCCGAAACGTTCACTTCTTCTCCGAACAAGGGATTCTGCGAAACGTTCGTCCGACAGCCAGCCCCGAGCCTCAAAATCATCCAGCACCTCTTCTATCTGCAAGGCTAGAGGCTTACAAGGAGGTATTACAGCCTCATAACCTTGTTTTACAGACAACTTAGCGTATCTTTGAGCCGATTCTTCAAGCTTTTGACCCAAACCCTTGCGACTGTATTCACGCAAAGATAAAAGACGCAAAGCCCGAGCTTTAAGACTCGGGCTTTGCTTAGCCTTACCGCTGGGCTCTGACATCGAACTATTCAACTTCCTCTTCGCTAAGGACATCACTCACCACCGCTGAACCGGCTTTAACGCCTAATTTCTGACGGATCTTTGCCTCAATATCTTTGGCAATCGCTGGATTTTCTTTCAAAAACTCGCGAACATTGTCTTTACCCTGACCAATTCGATCACCGTTATAGCTATACCAAGAGCCTGCTTTTTCAACAAGATCAGCTTCTACGCCCATATCAATAATTTCACCTTCACGTGAAATGCCTGCACCGTACATGATGTCAAAAATCGCTTCGCGGAATGGGGGAGAAACCTTATTCTTAACAACCTTAACGCGAGTCTCATTACCAACAACCTCATCACCTTTTTTAATGCTACCAATACGACGAATATCCAGTCGCATAGAGGCATAGAACTTCAGTGCATTACCGCCAGTAGTCGTTTCTGGGGAGCCAAACATGACACCAATCTTCATACGAATCTGGTTAATAAAGATCACAGTGGTATTGGTGCGTTTAATTGCCCCAGTCAGCTTGCGCAAAGCTTGACTCATCAGGCGGGCCTGCAAGCCAGGCAATGAATCGCCCATGTCTCCTTCAATTTCAGCCCTTGGAACCAAAGCGGCAACAGAGTCGATCACGATTAAGTCAATTGAGCCAGAGCGCACTAATGCATCAGCAATTTCTAATGCCTGCTCGCCGGTATCAGGCTGAGAGATCAATAAATTATTCACATCAACGCCTAAGCGTGAGGCGTACTGAACATCTAAAGCATGTTCCGCATCAATAAAGGCGCAAGTGCCTCCTAACTTCTGCATTTCAGCAATGGCATGCAGTGTCAGGGTCGTTTTGCCAGATGACTCTGGGCCATAAATTTCGATAACGCGGCCACGTGCTAAACCACCAACTCCAAGGGCAATATCAAGGCCAAGAGAGCCACTAGATACAACCTGAATATCCTGATTAATTTCAGCGTCACCCAATCGCATGATTGAGCCTTTACCAAACTGCTTCTCAATTTGTGCCAAGGCTGCTGTTAATGCTTTTTGTTTATCTCCGCTCATTCCCTCAAATTCTGATGAGGCTGATTTTTTCTTATCGTCAACGGCCATTTTTTATTCCTTTTCGCTATGTATTGGGCTTTTTCCCGAAGTTCTTTCTACTGCCTGACACTTTGGATCTTACTGTATATAAAAACAGTACTCTTTGCAAGCCCTCTTGTCTGACATTTCCAAAGAAATTACGTATTTTTTACTAATCCTCGCTCCAACGGAGAGCGATCCCAATAAAAGAAAAGGGGTATGGCAACTCCCCATACCAACCCAACTAAAATCATTCCCATAGTCTGCTTACCAGGAACCCACGCACCCGCGCCCATTCGCATGCCAGCCTCATAAGACATTGGGCCGCAAATAGCACCCAACACTGCGCCTGCTATTGGCCTGCCTCGCAACCAAGATAAAGAGCCGTTAATAGTTCCAGCCATTAAAGCCCACAAAACCCACATCCATAAAGGAGATAAATAAACGCTTGGCCATAGATCTTCAAAGTTGAAATACCCCAAATGAATAAGAAGTGTGTCAGTACTCACTCCATATATAACAGCTTTAAACATTAGACTTAAAACACTTTTTGGAGAATGAGAGTGCCAAATATGAAAAACAATATAAGCCAGAGTGGCTACAACAGCCCATAGAACTTGGTGATTAGCGGCGCCAATCACGCAAGCAAACCAGCCTGCTTGGAAAAAAACGAAGTTCCAAAATTTAGCCATCTTTACGATTTACCAAGCTAGCCCGCTAAGAAAAAGGCCACTGCCGATTGGCAATGGCCTTTTGATTTGGTGGCGATTCAGGGATTCGAACCCCGGACCTGTGGATTATGATTCCATCGCTCTAACCAACTGAGCTAAATCGCCGAATTTGTGATTATAGAGGATAGGAATCTATCTGTCTAAATCCTCAGGTTACCAGGCTACTTGATCTTAAAAATACACAAACCTGGCTCACGTCCATAACGTACGCTTACCTCGACTTCTTTGGCTAAAAATAGTTTTTTAAGCACCTCATCCTTATTGTCAAAAATAATCGCTGTTTGCTCTGGATAATGGGAAAAAGGGTCGCTAGTGACCTCAATGACCACTCCATCTACTTTGATTTGATTGATCGTGCGCTTATAAAGTCTATCGTTTTGGACAAAAATGAGGCGTTTTAGATATTTGTCCAAAACAAGCTTTTGACCCTGCGCATTGGTCTTTGAGTAATACACTAACTCTTCACGGCCATTAATGGTCATATCTCGCTCTTCATCCCACTTAGCAAAAACCGATGGGCTTGTAAGCGCAATGAAGATTGCCAATATCCATGTATAAAAATACATTTATTACTTTCTAAGAATTTAAGAGACCAGTACCAGGGGCCAAGAAATTCTTTGATCCACGTTTTAATCAATAATCTAAATTATGCGCCTCATCTCAATTTCCGCTGGTAAGGTTACCCCCCTCTTTGGTGACCATCACCCCAACTACAGATCTGTAGCTTCGGGCATTCATAAAAAGCCCATTAGCAATCTAGACAATCCAGCCTCCATTGAAATTAATCGATTGGGTGTAGCGGGAGATGAACAGGCAGATTTAAGCGTACATGGGGGCATTGAAAAAGCCATCTACGTTTACCCAATCGAGCATTATCAATTTTGGAATGAACTACTTTCGCGTGAAACAAAGCGGGTAGTTGAGTTAGTACCAGGCGGGGTTGGTGAAAACTTCACAATTGAAGGTTTGCTAGAAAGGGATGTTTATGTAGGAGACCAATTACTGATAGGTGGACTTGAGTTTTCAGTAGTGAAGTTGCGTGAACCCTGCTTTAAATTTAATGCCTTAATGGCATATAAAGGCGCAGCAAAAGCAATGCTGCAATCTGGATTTAGCGGCTGGTATTTACGCGTAAATCAAACGGGTCAGTTATCTGCCGGGTCGGACATTACTATTATTCCAGGGGCAAGATCAACCTCTATTGCCGAACAAAATCTGGCGCTTCTTAATCGTAGAAATCAAAAGGATTTGTGGGAATAAAAAACCCGACCACCTAGTGGTCGGGTTTTATGAAATTCCAGACTAAAGCTACTTAGCCTTAATGCGCTTTTTTATGTAAACAATCAGTCACGAGCATAGATGTCTACATCCTTAGTCTCACGAATAAACAGCGTTCCAATAACTAGAGTCATTGCAGCAATGATGATTGGATACCAAAGACCATAGTAAATATTACCGTTTTGCGCAACTAAAGCAAAAGAGATGGTTGGTAATAAACCTCCAAACCAACCATTACCAATATGGTACGGAAGAGACATTGAGGTATAACGAATGCGGGTTGGAAACATCTCAACAAGCATCGCGGCAATTGGGCCATAAACCATCGTCACCAAAATTACTAAATAGAACAACAAAAGTAATACAGCGACGTAATTAATTGATGCCGTATCAGCCTTAACTGGATAGCCCGCATTGTTTAAAGCTTCACGAATGGCTTTTTTGAACTCCGCATCTTTTACTTTTACATCAACTGGACTCAACCCATTCGATGAATAACCTTGGATCTCAGTATCGCCAATTTTTACCAAAGCTGGCGTGCCAACAGCTCCAGCTACTGTCGTATAGCTAGCAGAGTTAGAAGCCATCACTTGCTTTGCAATATCGCAAGAGCTAGTGAATTTGGCTGTGCCAGTAGGATTGAACTGGAAGCTGCATTCGTTAACATCAGCAGTAATAGTTGCAGGTGCATTGGCCATCGCTTTTTCAAGAGCTGGGTTAGCGAAGTGGGTTAAGGCATTAAATACAGAAACCGGTGTATTGGGAATGTAAGTAATTACAGCCAACAATAAACCACTCATGATGATGACCTTGCGGCCGATCTTATCCGACAGACTACCAAATACAACGAAAAACGGCGTACCGATAATTAAAGATCCAGCAATCAATAAATTGGCAGTCTTTCCATCCACCTTGAGCACTTGAGTGAGATAGAACAAAGCATAAAACTGTCCGGTGTACCAAACCACCGCTTGACCTGCTACCAAACCAAAAAGGGCTAAGATCACAATCTTGAGGTTCTTCCATTGACCAAAAGATTCTGTCAAAGGTGCTTTAGACAACTTACCCTCTTCTTTCATTTTTTTGAAAGCAGGAGATTCATTCATCGATAAGCGGATGTAAACAGAAACTCCTAAAAGTGCAATCGAAAGAATGAAAGGGATACGCCAACCCCATACCTCAAAGTCAGCTCCTGTAAATTCACGGGTAAACAAAATGACGAGCAAAGAGAGAAATAAGCCCAGAGTAGCCGTTGTCTGAATCCAAGCAGTGTAAGCACCGCGTCTTCTTTGGGGCGCATGCTCAGCCACATAAGTTGCGGCGCCACCGTACTCGCCACCAATTGCCAAGCCTTGAAGCATCCGTAAGGCGATCAAGATCACAGGAGCAGCAACACCAATGGTGGCGTAGTTAGGTAAGCAACCTACAACAAATGTCGCGCCACCCATAATCAGAATGGTGACTAAGAAGGTGTATTTACGACCAATCAAATCGCCCAAGCGACCAAATACCAAGGCGCCAAAGGGACGTACGATGAAACCGGCAGCAAAGGCTAATAATGCAAAAATGAAGGCAGAGCCTGCATCTAAGCCTGAAAAGAATTGCTTAGCAATAATTGCAGCAAGTGAACCGTATAGATAAAAGTCATACCACTCAAAAACCGTACCTAATGAAGAAGCGAAAATGACTTTACGTTCTTCGGCGGTCATTGGAGCTGCTTTGATTGATGTTGACATCAGTAGTAGTCCCTAAATATTTTGTAAAAATAAACAACGGGGGTCATTATCAAACTGAAACTTTCATAGAAATCACTTACCTAGGGTAATTACTTAACAGCTGATGTAAGGGTTTCCCTAAGACATAGTCTGGTGATAAAAATTGTATTCATAGGATTTAAAGTTAATCTTCGGTCTTACACATTGTCTTACTGACTTGGAAAACGATCATGCAACAAAAATGGGGAATTCAAGGAATGGCGGTCGCTCCACATTCTTTAGCATCAGAATCTGCGCTTGCCGTATTGAGAGAAGGTGGCAATGCCTTAGAGGCCATGATCGCAGCAGCAGCCACAATTGCAGTTGTATATCCGCATATGAATTCCATTGGCGGAGATTCTTTTTGGGTCATGCACTCCCCAGGCAAGGCCATGGGAGGGATCGATGCATGCGGTGCCGCGGCAGGTTTGGCAAACAAACAATGGTATACGGATCGCGGTATCACCACCTCAATCCCATTTCGTGGAGCCTTAGCTGCCAATACTGTTGCAGGCACTATTTCTGGCTGGGGGGCAGCACTACAGATATCCAAACAAGCACTTGCAGGAAAATTTCCCTTGTCGCGCTTATTAGCCGATTCTATTTACTACGCTGAAAAAGGTATGCCAGCAACCTATAGCCAATCCTCACTCACTCAAAAGAAATGTGAAGAACTAGCCTCCATCCCTGGTTTTTCACAAACCTTTTTGGTAAATGGCAAAGCGCCAGAGCTTGGCAGCATTTTTAAACAAGAGCGCCTAGCAAAAACCTTGCGTCAAATTGCTAGAAGGGGATCTGAAGATTTCTACCGTGGTGATTTAGCAGAATTACTAGCAAAGGAGCTTACTGAAGTTGGTAGCCCCATTAGATTGGACGACTTACATCGCCATCGCGCAAAACTGATTGACCCCTTGGAACTCAAGCATAGCGTTGGGAAAATCTACAATATGACTCCACCCACCCAAGGCGTAGTTTCACTGATGATTTTAGGGATACTGGATCAGCTAAACCTGAAACGCTTTAAGGTTGATAGCGCCGAATATGTGCATCATTGTGTAGAGGCCACTAAACAAGCTTTCCTCATTCGAGATCGCTTTGTGACAGATCCCGCATATATGAAACGGAATGCGCAAAACCTTTTGTCGCCATCCTTCTTAAAAAAGCTAGCAAAGAATATAGACCCCGAAAAGGCGCTTCCATGGGGTGAAGGCAAAGGACCTGCAGATACCATTTGGATGGGCGTTATTGATCGCAATGGTAATAGCGTCTCTTTTATTCAAAGTATTTATCATGAGTTTGGTTCTGGCATAGTCCTTCCACACTCAGGGGTAAATTGGCAAAACCGAGGATGCAGTTTTTCATTAAATCCGAAAACACTAAATTACCTTGAGCCCTATCGAAAGCCTTTTCACACATTAAACCCGGCGCTAGCTTTATTTAAAGATGGCAGGTCGATGGTATACGGAACTATGGGTGGCGATGGACAACCACAAACCCAATGCGCAGTGTTTACTCGCACAGCTGTTTATGGACTAGATCCACAAGATGCCATTAGTCGTCCACGCTGGTTACTTGGAAGAACCTGGGGTCAAACCAGCGATAGCCTAAAGCTCGAAAGCCGTTTCAGCCCATGGGTAGCTAAACATCTTTATGAACTTGGACATGAAATCGAAATGCTCGATGCTTTTGATGAAACCGTGGGGCATGCTGGATGCATTATTCGAGACCCATCCGGGACTTTACGGGGCGGCTGGGATCCAAGAAGCGATGGCGCTGTTAGCGCGTTTTAGTAATAAATAGTTTTGGCACTCGCAAATCCCAATGGATCGCAGCGGCACGAACGCCAAAAATTGTCAGCATACAGCCCACGGAACCCTCAAGCGTGTACTCGGGTAAAAATTGAAGAACCAATGCATACATACAGCAGCCCAAGGTGACTGGAATAGCATACAAGTCATGGGACATTAGCAAGGTTTTTTTACCGGCTAAAACATCTCTTAATAAGCCACCGCCAATAGCCGTCACTACACCCAAAATAATTGGCGCAACAGGTAAACCAAAACCCAAAACCCAGGCCTTATCTAAACCCAAGATAGCAAACAAAGCAGCGCCCAATCCATCAATGTACAACATGCAACGATAGATTTGAGGTTGAGTAAAAAAAGATTCGGCAAAGAACGTCAGAACGCTTGCGCCAAGCGCAACCCAAACATAAACCTGAGACTGAGACCAAAAGCTAGGCACATCCAAAATAATATCTCGCACAGTTCCACCGCCGATAGCGGTAATGAGGCCAAGCACGAGAACCCCAAAAAGATCCACACCTCTATCTGTAATCGCTAGTACACCAGTAACCGCAAAAGCTACCGTAGCAATAATTCCGACCCAAAAATGAATATCTTCCATAAGCGTTTAGTCTAAAACACCAATTGATTTGAGAAAATTAAACACCGGCATTCCACCACAACAGGAATGAAAGTGTTAGCAAAGAACCGACTGTTGTAAGTAAAACTACTCGAGATATATTGCCACTCTCTGCCTTGTAATACTGAGCCAACATGAAAGGTCCCGTTCCTGTAGGTAAGGCACTGAGAAGTACAGCCGCCTTTATCCATAAAGGAGACAAATTCAAAATAGGGCCAGCAATTACCCAGGCTATTAATGGCTGGATTAACAGTTTTACTAAACTCATTCCCCATGCCTCGTTATTTTTAGATTTTGGCTTTTGTACTAAAAACAAACCGATAGAAACTAAAGCGCAAGGACTGGCAGCAGCAGCCAAAAAAGAAATAGTGCGGCCAACGGGTTCATATAAAACTAAATCTGTTGTCGACCAAAGTAAGCCTACTATTGGCGCAAGCAACAAAGGATTTGAGAAAAGAGACTTGAGTACACTCAAAAATATTTCATGGGTCTTTTTGTGTGAAAGCGTACCAATCTCTATAAAAACTGTTGAGAGAGCAAACAAGCCAAAGACTAAAAATGTTGAAATAACAGCCGGCGCCAAACCTTCTTGCCCTAAAGCCAACACACATAAAGGAATACCCATGTATCCCGTGTTGGAATAAGAAGCACTTAAACCATCAAAGCTGGCGCTCACTAGATCAGGCTGACGCCTCCAGCTAATAAAAAAAATAAGAAAGTAAACCGCTAAACAAGCTATTGAAAAAGCGGCAATAAAACCTGGTTGCCAAAGAGATTCCCAACTATTACCAGAGGCAAAACTAAATAATTGAGCAGGCAATGCCAGCCAGACAACAAAACGATTTAACTCACTCGAGGCATTCGGACCTAACTTACCCGTCTTACCGCAAACATACCCAATCAGTATGAGAGCAAAAACTGGTAGAACAACATTAAATACGTATGGCAATTTTTAAGCGATCTTATGAAGTGTCTTCTGGTAACGCTTTGCGTTTTTCACATAACGGTCCGCAAGCACTTGCAAGCCGGCAATTTGCTCTGGACTTAAAGTTTTCACTACTTTCGCAGGTGACCCTAAAATCATCGAGCCATCAGGAAATTCTTTGTTTTCGGTAACTAAGGAGCCAGCACCAACCAAGCAATGCTTGCCTATTTTCGCGCCGTTCAAAATCACAGCGCCAATGCCAATTAAGCTGCCATCTCCGATTTGACACCCATGTAGCATTACTTGATGGCCAATAGTCACTCGTTTACCAATAACGAGGGGGGAGCCAGGATCCGTATGCAGAACAGAGGCATCTTGCACATTACTATCCTCACCAATATGAATGAGGTCATTATCACCACGTAGAACCGCCTTAGGCCATACGCTAGCATTTTTATCTAGCCGAACATTGCCAATAACTTCTGCGCTCTGCGCAACCCAAGCCTCCTCAGAAATGTGAGGTGCAATTCCATCTAGTTCATATATAGCCATGACCTATTATAGGTAAAAGTCTTGACTATATATTTCACTCTGCTAGGCTCTTATTACCAATTCGGCTCGCGATCTGGTGTTGACGAAATTCTATGAATACTGATATCCGCGCCATCATATTCTTCCTCATGAGACATCCGAATACCCAATACAAGCTTTAATGCACCATAGACTAAAAAACCGCCAATAAAGGCAATGCCAACACCAAGTGCGCTCCCCATTAGCTGGCCTGTAAACGTAACACCACCAATACCACCCATGGCTTTTAAACCAAAGATGCCCGCAGCCAGACCACCCCATAGACCACATAAGCCATGTAAAGGCCAAACACCTAAAACATCATCAATCTTCCAGCGATTCTGAACCAAGGTAAACATATAAACAAATAAAGCTCCAGCTATTAAGCCAACCATTAATGCGCCCATGGGGTGCATTAAATCAGAGCCAGCACAGACGGCGACTAAACCAGCAAGGGGTCCGTTGTAAGTAAAGCCAGGGTCATTTCGGCCAACAATCCAGGCCGCCAAGGTACCCCCAACCATTGCCATCAAGGAATTTAGTGCAACTAGACCGCTAATCTTATCGATGGTCTGAGCACTCATAACATTAAATCCAAACCACCCTACCGCCAAGATCCAAGCACCCAAAGCCAAAAATGGAATGCTTGATGGCGGGTGGGCAGAGATCTGACCTTCTTTTGTATAGCGACCACGACGAGCACCCAAGAGGAGTACGGCAGGCAAAGCAATCCAGCCCCCAACAGCATGAACCACAATAGAGCCAGCAAAATCATGAAATTCTTCACCTGTAAAACCTTTAATCCATGCCTGTATGCCGTAGTGCTGATTCCAGGCAATACCCTCAAAAAATGGATAGACAAAACCAACTAATACAAAGGTTGCCACCAGCTGAGGATTAAATTTAGCGCGCTCGGCAATTCCACCGGAAATAATCGCAGGGATCGCAGCCGCAAAAGTGAGTAAGAAGAAAAATTTTACTAATTCATAGCCATTTTTCTCCGCAAGTACCTCTGCGCCCGAGAAAAAGTTCACTCCATAAGCAATGCTGTATCCAATAAAAAAATACGCAATAGTAGAAATACTAAAATCCACCAAGATTTTGACTAGTGCATTAACTTGATTTTTCTTGCGAACAGTTCCAAGCTCTAAAAACGCAAAACCGGCATGCATCGCCAAGACCATAATGGCTCCAAGCAATATAAATAAAGCATCACTTCCTGATTTCAAAGATTCCATTGAAAATCCCCCTCATGTTTTTGCATCATTATGGGGAATATAAAAATCTATTTAGGTGCATATTGCACTAAAATAGTGCAATTAAAGACGATAATTTATGGTTTATGATTAATACACATATACACAAGATGGAGAACCCATGAAAAAAGTCCTAGTTGGTTTAGTTGCTCTCGGCGCCCTTTCAGGCTTGGCGCAAGCCCAAGAAAAGATTCAAGTACTGAGCACACAAGAGCTTGTAGATGTTTGCAAACTCCCAGCGAGCCCAGATTCACGTAGCTTCTGTATTGGCTACTCCACTAGCGTTTACGACACCTATTTGGTAACTCGCCACCCGCAACGTGCTAAGCCATTTATTTGCGTTAAGCAACCAGCTCCAAAGCGTGACGAGGTTATTAGTGACTTTGTTAAGTGGGCACAAGACAACCCAAAAACAGCTAATCAACCTGCGGCTGGCGTATTTTTGGGCTATTTGGCTGGACGCTTTCCTTGTGGCAAGAAGTAATACCTAAATCTGCCAATTTAATATACGTAAGGATCAGTTGATATGAAAAAAATTATCGCAATTACAGTAGCGACCGTTGCTATCGCAGGCTGCTCGAATATGAGCAATACAGAACAACGCACTTTATCTGGCGCATCGATCGGTGCGGTTGTGGGCGGTGTAGGCACAGCCGTTTTCCACGGCAATCCAATTTGGGGTGTAGTAGGTGGCGCAGCAGTTGGTGCAGCTTCTGGTTATGCCTATGATGCATACAAGAAAAACGAAGGCGCTCAATACAACTCTGGTTACAACGCCGGCAAAAACAATCAGCCAAATAATGCGCCTAACTAATTTACAAATTCAGCAGAGTTAATAAATTAGCCTTTAAAGGCCAGCAATAAAAACTGCCCAGCTTGTATTAATTTACAAGCTGGGTTTTTATTTGGATCTCACCAGAGAGTGCTTTATAGAGTGGGCATTTATTGGCAATATCTAATAAGCGCTCGCTTTGCTCAGCAGTCAAAGCACCGACCAGCTGAATATCGCGAGTAAATTTTTCAATCCCATCTACACGCGCAATATCCACGGCCACAATCGCATTCTCTAAATTTAAAGCTTTGTGTTCTGAATACATCTTTAAAGTCATGCTCGTACAAGATGCCAAAGCCGCAGCTAAATATTCGGATGGGGTAGGTCCAGTATTGGCACCACCCCCAGCAACCTCAAGATCTGCGACAAAATGTAAGTCACCTACATTTAATTTTTGCTGCAATGAACCTTCACCAAATTGTGAGATGACTTTTCTCATAAATTCCTTAAAGAATATTCAGAACGAGAGCTCTAGCTTAGTAAAAGTTGATTGATTCTTTTAACAAAACCAGCGGGATCATTTAACTGCCCACCCTCGGCTAAGAGTGCTTGGTCAAAAAGTACGTTTGCCCACTCATCAAACTGCTTATCGTCCGCCTTTAATTTAATCAACAAAGGATGCTCTGGGTTAATTTCTAAAATCGGCTTCATGTCAGGAGCTTCTTGACCTGCCGCTTTAAGCATGCGCAATAAATTACCAGATAATTCATTCTCATCAGCGATTAAACAAGCCGGTGAATCTGTTAAGCGAAATGTGACGCGAACATCCTTTACCTTATCGGCAAGCACCTTTTTCATCTTTTCTAGAAAATCTTTAAATTGCTTCTCGGTTTCCTCGTGCTCTTTCTTTTCAGCCTCATCACTTAGGCTACCAAGATCAAGACCGCCCTTAGCAACCGATGCCAATGCTTTGCCATCAAACTCCGTGAAAAATGACAACATCCACTCATCCACGCGATCACAAAGCAATAAGACTTCAACACCTTTTTTGCGGAAAATTTCTAGATGGGGACTATTTTTAGCGGCATTAAAAGTATCACCAGTAACATAGTAAATCTTGTCCTGACCCTCTTTCATGCGAGACACATAGTCAGACAAAGAAACCGTCTGCTCATCAGAGTCTGTATGTGTACTAGCAAAGCGTAAGAGCTTCAAAATGCGCTCTTGATTTGCTTGATCTTCACCAATACCCTCCTTTAAAACTTGTCCAAATTGCGTCCAGAAAGTTTTATATTTTTCCTTCTTAGTCTCATCATCACTATTTGCTAAATCTTCAAGCATGCTCAATATGCGTTTTGTAGAGCTCTCGCGAATTACCTTGACATCACGTGATTCTTGCAATATTTCACGGGAAACATTTAGCGGCAAATCTACTGAATCAATTACGCCCGTTACAAAGCGCAAATACATCGGCATTAATTGCTCTGCGTCATCCATAATAAAAACACGTTTCACATACAACTTAATTCCACCGCGTTTATTACGATCCCACAAATCAAATGGCGCACGTGTTGGAACAAAGAGTAGCTGAGTAAATTCACTACGGCCCTCTACGCGATTGAGGGAGTAGCACAAGGGATTTTCATAATCATGGGAGAGATGTTTATAAAATTCGTCATACTGCTCTTCGGTAATTTCAGACTTAGACCGCGCCCAAAGGGCGCTAGACTGATTAATGCTTTCCAACTCATCCTTAATAACTTGTTCTTTCTTATCTTCATCCCACTCTTCTTTATGCATCTGAATTGGAAGAGAAATATGATCTGAATATTTGCGGATAATTGATTTGAGCTTATGGGTGGATAAGAAATCATCTTCACCCTCACGCAAGTGCATCGTGATTGAAGTTCCACGTTGTGGACGATCAATTGTTTCAACCGTAAACTCACCAGAACCATCAGACTCCCACTTCACACCATCTGCAGCAGGCAAGCCTGCGCGACGTGTTTGCACTGTGATGCGATCGGCCACAATAAAAGCAGAATAAAAACCCACACCAAATTGGCCAATTAAGGCGGCGTCTTTTTGCTGATCGCCAGAGAGTTTTGTAAAAAATTCCTTCGTTCCAGATCGGGCTATGGTTCCCAAATTGGAAATCACTTCATCACGACTCATACCAATACCGTTATCGGAGATGGTCAACGTGCGCGCATTCTTATCAAAATTTACCGTGATTTTTAAATCAGGATCATCGCCATACCAATCGGGATGGGCAATACCCTCAAAACGAAGTTTGTCAGAAGCATCAGACGCGTTTGAGATTAATTCTCGTAAGAATATTTCCTTGTTAGAGTACAAGGAATGAATCATGAGTTGTAAAAGTTGTTTTACTTCAGCCTGAAAGCCTAAGGTTTCTTTGCTAGCTACGGTCATGCCAATACCCTCTATATAAATGTCGTTAACTTCAGATACATGGGGGTTCTTTTCCCCATTTCAAGACGGTGATAAGAAATTGAGTTTTAAGAAGAATGGGGTTTTACGCTCTTCTCTGTTACTGGAAGCTCAGCTTTCTTCCACGCAGTAAATCCACCTTCTAGATGGCACACACCAGGAATGCCCATTTTTTGCAGTTGCTCGGTAGCCAAGGCTGAGCGCCATGCGGAAGCGCAGTAGAGCACCAAGCGCTTACCCTCACCAAAAATCGGTTTGTAATATGGGCTATCAGGATCGACCCAGAACTCCAACATTCCACGAGGCGCATGAAAAGCTCCTGGAATCATCCCCTCCCGCTCGAGCTCTCTGACATCGCGAATATCAATAAAAACGGTATTGCTTTCATCTAATAGCTGTTGTGCCTGATGTAGAGGCAGTGTTTCAATAGTTGCCAGTGCTTGCGCAATAAGATCTTGATATCCGAGCTTCAATTTCACCAACATCTCCTCATTTACTAATTAATTTTCAGTAAACCCTTAGGGTTATTGCCCAAACCGGCGTCCTGATACCATTCTTATATGAACTTTACCCCTACAGAACTTGGCGCAAGCATTATTTTTGCAATTGCAGTCCTGCATACCTTTTGTACATCGCATTTTGAAACCCTCGCAAAAAATTCACCTAAACATGCTGGTTTATGGCATTTACTAGGCGAAGTAGAAATTGTCTTTGGTTTTTGGGCAGCCATTTTGATCATCTATATGTGGCTGGTCAATGATTTAGCAAGCGCTAAGGAGTATGCAAATAAGCGCAACTTTACTGAGCCTCTATTTGTATTTGCCATCATGGTGGTAGCTGGCAGCAAACCCATCCTGCATTTCGCCACACAGATCCTGCATACGCTTGGCAAAGGAATGCAATGTATTTTGCGCACCAAACAAGCTCCAACACTCTATTTTTTAACGCTCTGCATTACGCCTCTATTGGGCTCAGTCATTACCGAGCCAGCTGCAATGACCTTGGCAGCCTTTTTATTGCGAGACTTAGTCTATCGCCACAAATGCTCAAATGCCTTACTTTTTGGAACCCTAGGCGTCCTTTTTGTAAATATATCGATTGGTGGCACCCTTACGAATTTCGCTGCTCCACCAGTCCTGATGGTCGCCACGACTTGGGGTTGGAGCTCCTCATTCATGTTTGCCAATTTTGGTCTTGAGTCCTGCATTGCTATATTTATTAATGCGCTAGGAGCCACCCTTCTCTTTCATCGCCAATTGACTGAGCCTGAGGTCAAAAATACCGATACTAAAACCCCCATCACCGCAATTTGTATTCATTTGCTGTTTTTAGCGGGAATCGTTGGGTTTGCCCATGACCCGGTCATTTTTATGTGGTTATTGCTCTTCTTTATTGGCTATACAGCTGCCTACCCTAAATATCAAAGCCCCCTCATTCTTAAAGAAGCTTTATTGGTGGGATTTTTTCTTGCGGGCTTGGTAGTGTTAGGGGGTCTGCAGGGCTGGTGGCTACAACCCCTTCTTGAGCAAATGAGCCCAACTGCGGTTTTCTATGGCAGTCTGGCCCTTACGGCACTGACTGATAATGCAGCCCTTACATATTTGGGCTCCTTAGTCTCCGGGACTTCTCCAGAATTCAAACTGGCTTTAGTAGGGGGTGCAGTAGCTGGTGGCGGTCTTACGGTGATTGCTAATGCGCCTAATCCTGCCGGAATCGCCATTTTGCGCAGTCATTTTCCAAATGCCGCAGTCTCAACTGGCCTATTACTACTAGCAGCATTACCGCCAACTATTGTGACCATTTTTGTTTATCGCTTCTGGTAAGGGTCGCATCACGTAAAATCTGAGCTTCGCCCCCAGCTATACACCTGAGAACGGCATATGAAAAAGCTCTATATCAAAACCTTCGGCTGTCAAATGAACGAGTATGACTCGGGCAAGATGGCCGATCTCCTCCATGCCAATGAGGGCATGGAAATGACAAATTCTCCCGAAGATGCGGATGTTGTTCTTCTCAACACCTGCTCCATTCGGGAAAAAGCAGAAGATAAGGTCTTCTCGGATCTGGGTCGACTACGTGAACTAAAAAAACTCAAACCGAATTTACTGATTGGTGTGGGTGGCTGCGTTGCTAGCCAAGAAGGTCAACAGATTATTAGTCGAGCCCCTTATGTTGATGTGGTATTTGGTCCGCAAACCCTTCATCGACTTTCAGATTTACTCGCAGAGCGCCGAAAAACGGGTATTTCTCAAGTCGATATCAGCTTCCCCGAGATTGAAAAATTCGATCACCTTCCATCCTCACGTCAAACACGTGGCTCAGCTTACGTATCGATCATGGAAGGCTGCTCAAAGTACTGTAGCTACTGTGTGGTGCCTTACACGCGTGGTGAAGAGGTCTCACGCCCATTTGATGATGTGCTGACGGAGGTTGCAGGATTAGCTGCGAAGGGCGTTAAAGAAATTGTCCTTCTAGGTCAAAACGTCAACGCTTACCTAGGAAAGATGGGAGCCACAGAAGATCTGGCTGACTTTGCTTTACTGATTGAATATATAGCGGAAATTCCTGGGGTTGAAAGAATTCGGTTTACCACCAGTCACCCGAAAGAATTTACACAGCGCTTGATAGATGTATACGCGAAAACTCCTAAGCTCGTCAGTCATTTACACCTCCCTGTTCAGCATGCTTCTGATTCCATTCTTTCTGCCATGAAGCGTGGCTATACCGCCCTCGAGTTTAAGAGCATCATTCGCAAAATGCGCGCTGTGCGGCCAGACTTAACGCTATCTAGCGACTTCATCGTAGGCTTTCCGGGTGAGACAGATGCGGATTTTGAGAAATTACTCAAGATGGTGGAAGAACTTCAATTCGATAATAGCTTTTGCTTTATCTTTAGTCCTCGCCCCGGAACCCCAGCAGCGAATTTAAGTGATGACACTCCCCATGAAGTAAAACTCAAACGCCTTCACACCCTACTGGCCCTAGTAGAAAAACAAGCCACTCAGATAAGTCGAAAAATGCTTGGCAATACCGAAACGGTATTAATTGAAGGCTTGGCTAAAGATGGAATTAATCTTCAGGGCCGCTCTGGCAATAATCGCGTTATCCATATACCAGCGCCTAGTGATGATATTGATGACTGGATTGGGAAAATGGTAGATGTGCAAATTACCGAAGTTTTGAATTACACGCTTAGGGGCGAACTTGTTAATGCAAACTAAAACCAAGTTAACAATAGACATTCAATGTGCGAGTTTGGCAATTGAAAAGTCATTAGCACTAATTGCCTCCTCCGCCCTTCTTCGAAAATGGGTAAAAGCAGCGACCCAGTATTCTGGTCTCATCACCCTAAGGTTCGTCAATCAAGTTGAAGGCAAAAAATTAAACTTTGCCTTCCGAAACAAAGATAAGCCAACCAATGTTTTAACGTTCCCCTATGAACTCTCTAAGACATCATTAGCCGCAGATATTGTTATCTGCCTGCCAGTACTTAAGAAAGAAGCTAAAGAACAGGGCAAACTCCTAAAGGATCACCTTGCACATCTTATTGTTCATGGCTGCCTGCATGCCCAAGGGCACGATCATGAGGTCGAAAAAGACGCTAAAAAGATGGAAAATCTTGAGGTCCGCATCCTCAAGAATCTAGGATTTTCAAACCCTTATCTGCAAAAGTAACAATTCCAGCCGACCCATTTCTTAATGCTTTCATCTAAATTACTTTTATCTAAGCTATCCTTGCTATATGCCCGACCCCAATAAATCTCTGTTAGAACGATTGACTGACTTTTTAACGCCTCAGCCAACTAGCCCCGCAGAACGTCGCCAAGAATTAATTGAAACCCTAAGAGAAGCCCAATCTGAAGGATTGATCGATGCAGATGCGCTCTCAATGATTGAGGGGGTATTTCAGGTGGGTCAGCTTTGTGCCCGAGACATCCTGGTGCCACGAGCCCAAATTGACTGGATAGATATCAACCTTTCTCTCCCAGAGGTCATTAAAAGTGTTATCACCGCAGCGCATTCACGATTTCCGGTATTTGAAGGTAGTCGCGACAATGTCATTGGGACTTTATTGGCAAAAGATCTTTTACGATATTCAAGTGAAAAAGATTTTCAGGTGCGAGACTGGTTACGCCCGGCAGTTTTCATTCCAGAATCAAAACGCTTAAGCGTTTTATTGCGCGATTTCAAAGATAACCGCAATCATTTGGCAATTGTTGTTGATGAATACAGCGGTGTTGCCGGAATCATCACCATTGAAGATGTGCTTGAACAAATCGTGGGTGACATTGAAGATGAGCATGATGTTGATGAAGAAGCAGATAACTTAATCTCTCTTGATAACGGGGACATCCGTGTAAAAGGCATTACCGAGCTCGAACAATTCAATGAAACCCTGGGAACCAAATTTCAAATTGATGGTATTGAAACAGTAGCGGGCTTAGTTATCCAGCATTTAGGTCGCGTACCCAAGATGGGCGAGCATGTAGAGATCGGTGATATTGAATTTGAAGTACAACGTGCCGATCCAAGACAAATACACATTTTGCTTGCACGGCAACTTCCCAAAACCGCTGATTGAAATTGATTGTGCTTGATCGGCAATCGCTGAGGTTCAGGAGGGTTGTTAAGGCTCTGGCGCTATTCATACTCGGCATAGCATTAGCCGGTGCCACTGAACTGCCTTTTGGCGGTTGGCTGCAAATCCCCATTCTGACTCTAGTTTGGCTCACCTTTTGCAAATCAATCAGCCAATCCGTTAAGAAAAATTTTATCGCTGGCATGGCATTTGGTCTGGGCTACTTTATCACTGGACTGTGGTGGATTTATATCAGCCTGCATGATGTAGGCGGCATGAATGCAGCACTTTCATGTGCTGCTATTTTCCTGCTTGCAGCTTATATGGGTCTGTATTTTTCAGCAGCATGCCAGTCAATATTTCTTTTTAAGCACTCTCGCCTAAAGGGCCTTTTACTTGCGGCGGCTTGGGTTGCAATGGAATATTTGCGTGGCTTTTTATTTACGGGCTTTCCTTGGATGGGATTAGCTGAAGCTCAATTGAATGGACCCTTTGCACCGATTGCCACTTACTTCGGCGGACTAAGCTGTACCTTCCTAATTATTTGGAGTTCCTGGGAGCTTACCCAAATCAAGAAAAATCCATACTCAAGCTCTTTATTCATAATGGGGATGATTGGAGTTTGCCAATTAGCCGGTTTATGGACATTCACCAAACCCATTGGCGAACCTCTTAGTGTTCGGCTTATTCAAGGAAATTTTGCGCAAAGCCTGAAATTTAACCCACGAGCTATTCAGGATCAGATTCGTTATTACGATTCTGAGATCACCGCAAAATCAGCAGACTTAATTATTATTCCTGAAACAGCCCTCCCATGGCCCCAAAGCAATCTCCCTGTTGGACTGATTGCTTATTTACAAGATTTTGCCAATGCCCATTCAAGCAATATCTTGCTTGGACTGATTGGCGAACTAGAAAACTCTAAGGGGATTCAGTACACCAATCGCGCTACCGGTTTGTCGCCTGATTTTCCAATGTATCAATATGACAAAGCTCACTTGGTGCCTTTTGGAGAATTTATCCCCTTAGGATTTCATTGGTTTGTAAATGCTTTTCATGTTCCCTTAAGTGATTTTGCCCATGGTGGCTTGGATCAAGCCCCTTTTAGCATTCATCGAAAAGGGCAAGAACCTATTAATGCGGCTATTACCATTTGTTATGAAGATGTCTTTGGTGATGAGCTGGCTGGGCGCATTCGCAAGAGCGACCCGCCGGCTAACTTACTAATCAATATGACTAACTTAGCGTGGTTTGGCGATTCACAAGCTCCCGCTCAACAATTACGACTTTCTCAGCTACGCTCTCTAGAAACGGGGCTACCGTCTTTGCGTGCCACTAATACCGGTATCACTGCAGTCTTAGGCCCTAATGGTGTACTCCAAACCCAGCTCCCCAAATTTACCCAAGCTACCTTGCAAACCCAAGTGCAAGCGTATTCTGGTAAAACCCCTTATGTCATTTGGGGCAATATCCCCATTTTGAGCATCTCCGGCCTACTCCTCTTATTTGGCTTTGTTCGCCAAAGACGGTTTTAGTAGTATTTTTAAAAGTTACCTGGCTTAGCCATGTAAAATCAATGGCTTAGCCAGGTTAATCATGCTTACTTTTCAGCAAATCATTCTCACACTCCAAGATTACTGGGACCAACAAGGTTGTGCCCTATTACAACCTATCGACTTAGAAGTTGGTGCGGGCACATCCCATACAGCCACCTTCTTGCGAGCCATTGGTCCCGAACCTTGGAAAGCGGCCTACGTTCAGCCCTCACGCAGACCAAAAGATGGGCGCTATGGTGAGAATCCAAACCGCCTTCAACATTACTACCAGTACCAAGTAGTTTTAAAACCCGCGCCAGAAAATATTCTTGAGCTCTACCTTGGTTCTTTAGCTGCTCTTGGCCTTGACCTCAAAAAGAATGACGTACGCTTTGTTGAAGATGATTGGGAAAACCCCACATTAGGCGCCTGGGGCTTAGGCTGGGAAGTATGGTTAAACGGCATGGAAGTAACTCAGTTCACCTACTTCCAGCAAGTTGGTGGTCTTGACTGTAAACCTGTGCTGGGTGAGATTACCTATGGTATCGAGCGCTTAGCAATGTATATCCAAAACTGCTCGAATGTTTATGACTTGGTTTGGGCTGATGGCATTTCCTATGGTGATGTGTATCACCAAAATGAAGTGGAACAGTCTTGCTACAACTTTGAACATTCAAATACTGATCTTTTGTTTGCGAATTTCACAAATTACGAAAGTGAAGCAAAACGACTCATGGAAGTGCCGCTGGCATTACCCGCTTATGAAATGGTTCTTAAAGCAGGACACACCTTCAATCTATTAGATGCTCGTGGCGCAATCTCCGTTACAGAACGTGCCGCCTATATTGGCCGCATCCGAAATCTTTCCCGCGCAGTTGCCCAAGCTTACTTTGAGTCTCGAGAAAAGCTTGGTTTCCCAATGTGCCAACGCCAAGCAAAGGCATAAGTACTGCACCCTATTTATGAGCACATCCAATTCCCCTTCTCAATCAGCCCACTTATTGATTGAAGTATTTACAGAAGAGCTGCCCCCTAAGTCATTACGCCGTCTGGGTGATGCATTTAGCGATGGCATTGCCGCCTCTCTCAAAGCGGCAGGGCTTTTAAGCTTAAGCTCTACGGTCAATAGTTTTGCAACTCCGCGTCGTTTAGCGGTTTACATTACTGACGTTTTAGGTCAAGCGCCCGACTATCCTGTACGAGAAAAATTATTACCAACCAGCATCGCCTTTGATTCTGAAGGCAAAGCAAGTGCTCCCTTAGTCAAAAAACTTGCTGCCTTAGGTTATGCAGAAATTAATATCTCCACCCTAGAAAAATCTGGTGAAGGTAAAAATGAAGCTCTTTATCTTAATGTGATTGCCAAAGGCGCAGCGTTAGAGAAAACGGCGCAAACAGCGCTTGTACAAACCCTCAATAAACTACCAATCGCCAAGATGATGCATTATCAAGTTCGGCAAAAAGATGGTTCATTGGCGGATGTTGAGTTTGCTAGACCCGCTCATCGAATTGTTGCCCTGCATGGTAGCAACCCTTTAAAGATTAGCGCCTTAGGCGTTGATGCTGGCAATCAGACAGAAGGTCACCGCTTTCTTGCTCCTGGCACTGTAATTATCAACTCTGCAGATCAGTATGAAACTGCTCTACAAGACCAAGCTAAAGTCATGCCAAGCTTTAATCAACGTCGCCAGTATATTGAAGCGGCTCTATTAAAATCTGCTGGTGCCGATTTAGTCTTGATGCCAGATAGCTTATTAGACGAAGTGACCGCATTGGTGGAGTGGCCCGCTATTTATGAGTGTCATTTTGATCAAGAATTCTTAGAGGTTCCTCAAGAATGCTTGATTCTTACAATGCAAACCAATCAAAAGTATTTTGCATTAACGGATAAGCAGGGCAAATTGCGCAACCGTTTTTTAATCGTTTCCAATATTGAAACAGATCAACCAGAAGCCATCATTTCCGGTAATGAACGGGTGGTTCGTCCACGTCTCTCCGACGCACGATTCTTTTACCAGCAGGATCAAAAACGCCCGCTGGCCTCGCGTGTTGCCGATCTGGGCAGAGTGGTTTATCACAATCAACTGGGTAACCAGCTTGAGCGTACTCAGCGAGTAGCCGCCATTGCCACTGGTATCGCAAAAGAATTAAAAAACAAAGGCGTCCAGGCAAATATGGAATTTGCTGGTCGTGCTGCAGAGATTGCTAAAACCGATTTACTCACTGATATGGTGGGAGAGTTTCCAGAACTTCAAGGCATCATGGGTCGCTACTACGCTATGCACGATGGTGAAAATCCTGAAGTAGCCGCAGCATGCAGCGAACACTATATGCCCCGCTTTGCTGGGGATGCGCTACCGCAAACCCAAACTGGAACCATTCTGGCGATTGCCGATAAATTGGAAACCTTGGTTGGCATTTGGGGCGTTGGCCTTGCCCCAACTGGAGACAAAGACCCTTATGCATTACGTCGTCATGCCCTAGGCATCTGTCGTCTGCTATTAGAGAAAAACCTTCCCTTAAACCTGCCAGACCTCATTGAATTAGCGCGCAATCAATTCTCACAAAAAGATGTGCAAGATAAAGCAAGTGCCGCAGAGATTTATGTATTTATCATTGATCGTCTACGAGCATATCTGCGAGATCAGTCTGTTAATGGAAAGCCCTTTACGAGCGGTGAGATTGATGCGGTATTAAGTCAATCTCCAGCACTATTAAATGATCTTATCGACCGCCTTGCGGCGCTCCGAGAATTTAATGCTCTAGCTGAAGCAACTCAACTTGCTGCAGCCAATAAACGCATTAGCAATATTCTTAAGAAAACGACTACGGCCATTCCTTCAGGATGTGCAGAGAAGCTATTACAAGCGCCAGCGGAAATCGCGCTTTTCAGAATATTAGAAAGCGTTACCCCAACCCTCACTTGCGCATACGAAAAGCGACAGTTTGTTGAACTTCTAAAATCTCTAGTAGCCTTGAGTCAACCGATTGATCAGTTTTTTGCTGACGTCATGGTGATGGATCCGAATCCAGAACTTCGCGACAACCGCTTAGCTCTACTGCAACAACTTCACCAAAAAATGAATCTCATTGCCGATCTCGGCAAGTTGGCATGAGCACTGGCTCCTCCAAACTCATCATTCTCGATCGCGATGGTGTGATCAACGAAGATCGGGATGATTATGTAAAGTCGAGCGATGAATGGGTGCCACTTCCTGGTAGCTTGGAAGCCATAGCACTTTTGAATCAAGCGGGCTATCAAATAGCTATTGCGACAAACCAATCCGGCATATCCAGAGGTTACTTCTCCATTAATGATTTACATGCTATGCATAGCAAAATGGATAAATTATTAAAGCCTCTTGGTGGACGCATAGATAGTATTTTCTTTTGCCCTCACATAGATGCTCATAGCTGCGATTGTCGTAAACCTTCCCCAGGCCTCATGAAAGAGATTGCCCTGCGATACAAAAGACCCGATAGCAAAACTCCGTTATTAGGCGTCCCGATTGTGGGCGATTCCCTAAGAGATTTGCAAGCAGGAATTGCGCTTGGCGCCTCCCCTCACTTAGTTCTTACTGGCAAGGGGCAAAAAACTTTAGCTAAAGGCGGTCTTCCAGAAGATACTCAAATCCATGCGGATCTAATGGCGTTTGCTAACGCTTATTTACAAAATAAGGCTTAGGGTAGAAATGATTTACGCACGCTCAATATTGTTTACTATTTTTCTGTTAATTTTTACCCCTATTTGGTCGGTACTTTGTATGCTGGCTTTCCCCTTTCTCAATCCAGAAAATCGTTACCGCTTTATCGGCCTCTGGAATAAGGTTGTGATATGGCTGCTTTGGCACCTTTGCGGCATTCGCTACGAAATCCGCGGAATGGAGCATATGTATGCCGTACTTGATCAACCAGTAGTTGTTCTTAGCAAACATCAATCAGCTTATGAAACCATTGCTTATATCGCGCTCCTCCCCAAACAACTTTGTTTTGTATTTAAGCGTGAACTTCTGTGGATACCTTTTTTTGGATGGGCGTTAGCATTACTCAAGATGATTCATATCAATCGCGCCAGCAAAGAGACGGCGGCACTTTCAGTGGCAAGCCAGGGTCGTAAACGTCTAAGCGAAGGAAAGTGGATTTTGCTTTTTCCAGAAGGAACAAGAACTCCTACCGGATCTCACAAACCTTACAGCAAGGGCGGCGCAAGACTTGCTAGCGCCACAGAGGCAATGGTGATCCCCATTGCCCATAATGCTGGCAGATGTTGGCCTAAGAATAGCTTTCTCAAGCAGCCCGGAACGGTGATCTTTTCAATTGGCCCCGCCATTACGTCAGCTGGTAAAACAGGAGGTCAACTTCATCAAGAGGTTGAAAAATGGATTGAAACTGAGATGCGAGTCATTGATCCCAGCGCTTATGAGCACCAAAAACTGTAAACGACAGACCTTACACAGACATCGCCAATAGGGTCAATCATGCTACGCAACGAGAGCTTTTGCCCATTCTATATATCGGTCAACGGAAATATCTTGGGCTCGAGCTTTAAGCTCTAACTCTGTTAAAGATAATCTCTGGGCATAAGCATTCAAGTTAGTGCGTAGCATTTTTCGCCTTTGGGAAAAAGCCGCAGCCACAATCTTCTCAAGTGAAGCCCACTGGGCGCTAGTTAAATTGAAATCGGTTCGTGGGATCATTCTGACTACCGCTGAATTTACCTTAGGCTGAGGGTCAAATGCCTCAGGTGGCACTTCCAATACTTGCTCCATGTGATAGCGGGCTTGCAGCATTACTGATAAGCGACTGAAATCAGAGCTGCCTGCTTTTGCCACCATGCGCTCTACCACCTCAGCTTGCAACATAAATACTTGCTCATCAATTTCATTTGCTGCACCAACTAGATGAAAGAGTAAAGGTGATGAAATGTTGTAAGGTAAATTTCCCACAACCTTGCATAAGCCACTATTCGCAGGACGATTTTTAGCCCAGGAGAGAAAATCAAATTGAAGTGCATCCCCTTCAATAACTTTTAAACCTGGTAGATTTTGCTGATTCCAAAAGGCAACTAAATCCCGGTCAATCTCAAGAAGATCAAGTTGATCAAGGTTTTCTAACAAAGGTTTAGTAAGAGCGCCAAGACCAGGTCCAATTTCAATGATATGCATTGATCTAGTGGGGTTAATCAATGCCACAATAGAATAAATAACCCCTCCATCTTGCAGGAAATTTTGGCCAAAACGTTTACGTGCGCGGTGCATTATGAATGAGTCACTTTTTAGTATTTAGAGCTAACTGGTAAGCCAAGCGTAAGGCCTCAAGCATACTGCCTGCATCAGCCATTCCTTTGCCCGCTATGTCCAAGGCTGTACCATGGTCTACGGATGTCCGAATAATGGGTAGCCCTAAGGTGACATTGACGCCGCCACCAAAGCTTACAAACTTGAAAGGTGCCAGTCCTTGATCATGGTACATAGCAATGAATGCATCTATTTTAGGCAAAGCATTTACATCAAACATGGTGTCACCAGGATAAGGGCCTGAAACTTGAATGCCAAGATCTTTAGCCCTCTCAATCGCTGGAGAAATCACTTCAATCTCTTCCCGGCCCAAATAACCCGATTCACCAGCATGCGGATTTAATCCCGCTACTCGAATCACTGGATTAGAGATGTTGAATTTCTGACGCAAATCATGATCAACGATTTCAATTGTTTCAAGAATCTGCTGCTGAGTGAGGGCCGTCGACACTTCCTTGAGAGGCATGTGCGTCGTAACTAAGGCAACCCTGAGATTTACAGAATCGTTTAGCCCCAAAAAACCAGAAGGTAAAGGGGCGCATAAGATCATCACTACATGATTAACCCCGCAGCGTTCAGCCAGATATTCCGTATGACCAGTAAACGGGGTGCCGGCTAAATTAATAATACCCTTATGCAACGGTGCAGTTACCATCGCATCAAAGCGTTTTTCAAGACAGCCATCAATCGCAACATTAAGCATGTTTAAAACATACTTGGCATTTGCAGAATTGAGTTTGCCAGTGATGACTGGCTCTATAAGCAAAATTTCCTGTAGTTGCAATCGCTCTTGCAATTCATGATCTACAGGTAATAAAGCTTGAAATAAACTGGGGTCGCCCAGTAAGGTAATTTTTACAGCCGGCTGCTCCTTTACAAAGGCAAGAGCAGCGGCTAAAGAAACTTCAGGGCCAACTCCAGCAGGTTCGCCGGAGCTTATGACTAAATTAACGAGGGCTTGTTGCGGCATCGTCAGCGTTAATAATCTTCACCGTTGCAGTGTCACGTAGCTCGCGAAGCCAATCTTGATAAGCTTGGTCAAACTTTCTCTCGCGAATCGCTGCACGAGCAAATTGACGTTGCTTTTCCACGGTTAACTGAGCTTCACGACGCTCTAATACCTGAATTAGATGCCAACCAAATTCAGTCTTAACAGGGTTACTTACTTCGCCAATTTGCAAACGGTTCATGGCCTGATCAAACTCAGGCACTAACTCCCCAGGTCCCATCCAACCTAAATTCCCACCATTAGGCGCTGAGCCATCTTCAGAATATTTTTTAGCTAGTTCACCAAAATCAGCAGTCTTTGCTCTCACTTGATCTCGATATCCAGCCAAACGTCTTTCTGCATCTTGATCTGTCAAACCAGCACGGCTACGCAACAAGATGTGACGTGCCAAGGTTTGGGTAACCATAATATTCTGCGGTGTTGCAGGTGCTTCTTGCGGAGCTGCCTGCTGAGGTGCAGGTGTGCTTGTATTTACTGCGCGTCGATCCAATACTTTTAAAACGTGATATCCAGCCGGGCTCTTCACAACATTAGAAACCACTTGACCACTGCCAGTATTTCTCGAGGCATCATAAAATAATTGAGGCAAACGATCAGGAGTACGATAGCCAAGCTCTTGGAACTTAATTTTTGGATCATCCTTAGCCGCCATCGCGCCCAACTGTAAGAAATCTACATCTCCACGCGCTTCACGCAATAAGGATTCTGCTTTTTTCTTAGCGTCAGCCTGAGCACCCGCTCCAGCACTAGCATCGATGGGTATAAAAATTTGGGCTACATCAATTTCTTCTGGGGCGCCCTTAGGAGCTGGAGAAGAACGTACGGGAGCACCACCAGCCGCCATTGCTCGACTACGCTCAGCAATGAAGTTATCGATTTCAGCATCGGAAACTTTAACCTTTCCCTCAACCTCACGTTCACGATAACGGCTAATAATGATGTCGTCCCTTAGCATCTGTTTGTAGCGTTCAAAACTACTACCAGTAGATTGGATTTTTACCTTTAATTCAGCAAGTGTCAGTTTATTTTTGGCGGCAATATCGGCGATAATTTTATCCAACTCTTTATTGCTAACTGTTACACCTTCTTGCTCAGCATTTTGCAACTGAATCTTTTCAATAATGAGACGTTCCAAAATGGTCTTTCTCAGAATGGATGCCTCGGGAAGCTTTGTTCCCTGTTTTTGAAGAGCTGCAATTCGATCGTCAATTTCTTTACGGGTTACATAGCCCGTATTTACCACCGCTGCTACGCCATCGATATTTCGAACTTTGCTATCTGTAGTACTGGTGCGCGAGGCATCCTGTGCACTTACAATGCTTGAAATAAGCGCAAGGCCTAAAAAAACCGTAGAGGTAAGGAATTTTTTAATTCGAATCCTACAAAGCATCATTGATAGTTCTCGTAAGTGGAAGGGGGTATTGGCTTAGAAGTAGGCAAATATCCTGGAACGTTAAGCTTCATGATATCAACTGGATTACTTCCTGCGCTACCAAAACCCCTAAATTCGACCTGAAATAGGACTTGAGTAGTGGTAATCTGGGAGGTATTCAGTACTTGAGAATAGGCTGCACGTAAGGTCCAGCAATCTCGCATCCACTCTAGAGCCGCCAAGGTATTCAGTGTTTTTGTGGTTAAGGCATCGTAACCCCAACGCCCCAAAAGGGAAATCTCTTTAGTAATAGGCCACTGCCCGGAGATATTGTATTGATCCGTAGTAGTGGCAGAGGGCACAAAGGGCTGGTTATTCTGAACCGAAGCTTGAATAGGGGGTGACCAGACATTACGGTAGCCAAAATTTAAGCTACGTCCAGGAGTGGGACGCCAACTCCCTCCAATAGTAGATTGAACAAATCGATTTAACTGAGTGTTGTATTGACCAAAAACGTCGGCACTGAAATTTCCTAGCAAGCGCACCGAACCCGAGCCCAAAGTATCAGAATAGGTTGTTGGATTAGCGATCGTGCCATTGAGTCCGACTCGCTGCCCCGTAAAGTCTTGTCTTTGCGCAAGAGTCACACTTGCTCGTTCTGCGCCTGTATCGGCCTCAATCATGCGACTAGTGAGACCGCCAGTCAATTTATTGTTATCGGCAATGCGGTCATTACCAACAAAAGTATTTTCGCTAAAAATTTGAGAAACACCAAAACCTGCATCAGCAGTATCGAATAAAGGGGTATTAGTTTGATTTTGATAAGGGGTATAAACGTAAAAGGCACGGGGCTCCATAGTGAGGAACATATCGCGCCCAAAGAAACCCTTCAATTCAGCAGCATCACGCTCAAATGCCAAGCCTGAATCCAAACTAAAGGTTGGGATAGTAAAACCCTGAGCGACGGGCGCACCTCCAGCTACGAACGGTGTAGCGTTATAGGTATTAGATTGAAAACTCATCTTAGGTGTAATGTAGTAACCAGGGGTTATCTGTGGCAAAGACATTGCACCCTTAACTACTGTACGGTCTGCTTGGCTATATACGCCTGGTGCAGTCGCAGCCAGGTTTCCTGCGATGTTGTAGGCAAAACGTGTGTAATCTGTTGAAAAAGTGGTTGCCGGCCCTGAAGGCAAGGTGACATACTTTCCACTGGTATCGGCAACTGCAGGGGTTAAACGGTTGTTATAGGAAGCATTAATATTAGGCATCACGTTGTAAGGCGCCTGCACAATCGAAGTGGGGTCCGGTTGCAAAGTCTGGAATGTCATCGCTTTTGCAGAAACATTCCAATCACTCAAACTACCCGTTAAATTTTTCGTAGTACCCACTTCTTGACGGAACTGGCTGGTAACAGAGCCTGCAATACTTTGCGAAAAATCTGTTGGGTACATGTTGTCAGAAACACGAGACACATTTGCATAACCAGCCCAAGCCCCAGGCATCGGTATTCCACCAGGACCCATCGCGCCAGAAAATACTTGTCGCTGCTGCCAGTCATAACGCCAGCGATCTGTTCCTGTTTTTAGATCATGCAGATAATCACCGCCTAAAGTACCGGTATAGGTAGAGTCCATAAAACGATATCCAGCGCCCAGTTGCAAACCACGCTCACTCATATAACGAGGTAATAGCAGCAAATCACGATTGGGGGCGATGTTGACGTAATAGGGTTGCGTGATATCAAAACCGTTATTGGAGTTGTAACCCGCTACTGGCGCAAGTATCCCCGAACGACGTTGACTAGAGGTTGGAGCAGTGAAATAAGGAACGTAAGCAATCGGCACGTTAAAGAAATGCATCACGCCGTTGGTGCCCACCATTTCCTTTTGCTCATTATCAATTTCAAGCCTACTGGTTGTGAAATACCAATCTAAATTTTCTGGAGTACAAGTACTGTAGGTGGCGTGATCAAAAACAAAGACATCCGAGGTTTCAATCGTTAACTTTTGTGCCGTACCACTTGCACGGTTATCGCGGAGTTCGTAACTTGGCGTCTCCATTTCACCTTCGCGTGCGTCCACCTTAAATTGCGCTTTAGGTCCGCTGAAAGTGGTGTTACCTTTTGATAACTCTGCATGACCTTTTAAATCTGCAATATCCGTATCTGGGTTATAGACAATTTGGTCCGCTTTAATAACTGCCCCATTACGACGAATTTGTGCACGGCCATTTAAATGCATTTCGCGATCAACTACCCCGTCAATGGAATCACTTGAAGTAAAAGTGAGGGCATTGCCATCAGCTATAGGTTGACCCACACGCAGTTGATCATCCAACTTTAAAACGGTCACTCCTCCGCGATCCGGGATCAAAACCGTATTGGCTGAAGACTGTGCATTTGGGGTTAATGGAGCGGGTGCTTGTGCACCTGCTGAGAGGGAAAATTGCAGCAATACAACCCCCATCGTTACGCGCAGGGTTATAGCTAAAAAAAGAGGGGCGCAAAGGCCGGCGCGACGGCGATAATGACTCATATATCCAGACCCGCCTTATTATACGAATCGACCATGACCAACTCCCGCTTAAATACCCTGCGCAACTGGCTAAAAGGCCTTGAAGCTAGCTGGCAATTAGATCTCCCCACTTTAGCCCCTGCCTCGGCGGATGCCAGCTTTCGGCGATATTTCCGTATCCAGTCCCAAAATCCCAATTTTGGGACCTTTATCGTTATGGACGCCCCTCCCCAGCATGAGCCCTTAGACACCTTCATAAAGGTGGATTTATTGCTCAGCGAAGCGGGTCTTAACGTGCCAAAAATTCTTGAAAAAGACCTCGATCAAGGCTTTTTATTGATAGGCGATCTTGGAAATAAAACCTATCTTTCTGAGCTTAATGACGATACTGCGAATCAACTTTACAAAGATGCCACGCATGCGTTAGTCCAAATGCAATTAGCCAGCAAGCCGGATGTATTACCAAATTACGATGAAGCACTATTACAACGTGAGTTGGATTTATTTCCTGAGTGGTATTTAAAAAAACACCTTAATATTGAATTAAGCGAAATTCAGGACTTACAACTCAAACAAGCTTTTGCGCTAATTATTGAAAATAATTTGAACCAGTCAAAGGTGTACGTACATCGGGATTTTCACTCTCGAAATCTAATGGTTACAGAACAAAATAATCCTGGTGTATTGGATTTTCAGGATGCCGTTTATGGACCAATCACTTATGACGCCTCTTCATTGTGGAAAGATGCTTACATTGCATGGCCAGAAGAAAAGGTGATCGACTGGGTGATTAAATTTTGGGAAGAGGGTCGGCGCACAGGACTGCCAATGCCAACCGATTTTGGTCAGTTCTATCGTGATTTTGAATGGATGGGTTTGCAACGTCATCTAAAAGTATTGGGCATCTTTGCGCGCCTCTTTCATCGCGATGGAAAAGATGGATACCTCAAGGATATTCCCTTGGTACTGAACTATGCCATTGTTACTGCAAATCGTTACATAGAATTGAAACCTTTGGCGCGCATCTTGGAATCCACTCGCCTAAGCGGCAATGACTAATTCAAACTCATCATCAAAGGTGCTACCCTGCTTTCTGCTGGCCGCAGGCAGAGGTGAGCGCATGCGCCCATTAACCGATGAATTACCAAAGCCTTTATTACAAGTACAGGGGAAATCATTACTCTCTTGGCATCTAGAGTCTCTATCGCGCGCGGGCATTCAACAAGTAGTGATTAACCACGCTTGGTTAGGGCAAAAAATTGAGCGTGCCTTAGGTGATGGCTCGCAATTTAGCTTACATATCCAATATTCACCTGAAACAAACGCATTAGAGACTGCTGGCGGTATCCGCAAAGCCCTCCCATTTCTTCATCCTGATGATTATTTTTTAGTCATTAACGGGGATGTTTTTTGCCCGGGTTTTCCAATCCTCCAGCTTTTGATGCGCTTAAGCTCTCTACGGAGCACCCACAATCAGACCCTCGCCCATTTAGTGATGGTGCCCAATCCCACTCAGCATCCTGACGGTGACTTTTATCTGAACGGGTTAAATCTAGGCACTAAAGATTCCATTGGGGCGGAAAAACTCACTTTTTCGGGTATTGGCCTTTACCATCGGGATTTATTTTTAAACCTTGAAATCAATACTCCAGCTAAGTTAGCGCCCCTACTTAGGGAGGCAATGAAGGAAAATAGGGTTTCAGGTGAAAAATACATCGGCCCATGGCACGATGTAGGGACACCACAACGCTTACAAGAGCTCAATGCAGCTTATGAATAAATTGAATATTTATAGAGATCGCAGATCTAAATTAGCAAAACACATTCAAGCCAAAACTGGCTCTGGCATTGCCATCATCACGACTGCCCCTGAAGCCTCCAGAAACCGCGATAGTGAATTTCCCTATCGCCATGACAGCGACTTTTATTACCTCACTGGTTTTGAAGAGCCAGGAGCAACGCTAGTCATCAAAGTTGATGGTGGCAACTCAGAATCACACCTTTTTTGCAGACCCAAAGATCCAGAACGAGAAATTTGGGATGGCATTCGCCTTGGACCAGAGGCCGCTCCACAGGCACTAGGGGTAGATTTTGCTTACGATCTGCATGAGCTTGATACTAAGCTGAACACATTGCTGTCAGACCAAAATGCGATTTATATTCGCCTGGCAGAAAGTGCGGAATATGACCGACGCATTCGCCATTGGATGAAACAGGTTCGCCAACAAGCGCGCGCTGGCATCAACCCCCCTTCAGAATTTCATGATGTGGAGATGTTGATTCATGAAATGCGTTTATTTAAAGATGCTCATGAAATTGAGATCATGCGCAAAGCTGCTGAAATCTCGGCACGGGCTCATATACGCGCAATGCAAATTTGTAAACCTGGCATTTTTGAGTACCAGCTTGAAGCTGAGTTGCTGCATGAATTTCGCAATAGTGGCGCGCAAAGCGTAGCCTACAACAGCATTGTGGCTGCGGGTGCCAACTCCTGCATTCTTCACTATCGAGCCGGCTCAACTGAGCTGCGCAGTGGTGAACTTTGCTTGATTGATGCTGGCTGTGAGCTAGATAGCTATGCTTCCGATATCACCCGCACATTTCCGGTGAATGGAAAATTTACTGGCCCCCAAAGAGCGCTCTATGACATTACCTTAGCCTCCCAAGAGGCTGCCATAGCAGTAACACGACCTGGCAATACTTTCATGCAACCCCATGAAGCGGCCTTGAAAGTTCTCACCCAAGGCTTGCTTGATGAAAAGCTTCTTAAGCTATCCGAAATAGGTTCTCTGGAAAATGCCATTGAAACTGGTGCATATCGACGCTTTTATATGCACCGAACATCTCATTGGCTTGGAATGGATGTTCATGATGTAGGCTCCTATCGCGAGCAAACACCCGCCTTATCGGATGAGAAGCCTTGGCGAATTCTCAAGACTGGTATGGTTCTTACCATTGAGCCTGGGCTATATATACGTCCAGCTGACGATGTAGATGAAGCCTTTTGGAATATTGGCATTCGGATTGAAGACGATGCCGTTATTAATGATTCTGGATGTGAATTGATTTCTCGTGGCGTTCCCGTCAAAGCCAATGAGATCGAAAATATCATGGGTCACTAAGATTACTAAATACAAATAACTCAATGAATAATCATCGTTACGATATCGTCATTCAAGGAGGTGGGCCAGTTGGTCTTGCTTGCGCAGCCTGGTGTTTGCAAAAATTTCCTGAAGCAAATCTTTTGCTTAATGACCGAAATCCTGTTGATGATGCAGATTTAGCCGCCGCCGATAGTCGAGGTATTGCTCTTTCTCATGGCAGCAAGCTTTTACTCGATACCATCAATGCATGGCCAACTGAATGCGCCAATATTCATCGGGTACACGTTTCTCAAGCGGGACGTTTTGGACGTGCCCTCATGACCCGAGAAGAGCTTGGCCAAGACGCATTGGGTCATATTATTCGTTATCGCGATATACATCTCACGCTTCGAAAAGCTTTGCGCACTATTCAAGCTAGTAGTCCAAACTTTGTCTGGCATCACCTCACTAGCAATGCCCATACAGATCCAATTAACGCCAGATGCGTTGTTCATGCTGAAGGTGGTCTATTTAAAAAACAAGATTGGGTTGAGTCTGGTCGCGACTATGGTCAATCCGCATTGGTGGGTTTGGTAGAGGTAGAGAATGCAGCGCCCCATCAAGCTTGGGAACGCTTTACCTCAGAAGGTCCACTGGCCGTATTGCCTAGTCACTACGGCTCCAATATTTTGAATTTAGTTTGGTGTAGCTCACCCGAATCTGCGCAAAAAAGAATTGCCCTAAATGATGTTGATTTCTTGAGCGCGCTCCAAGAAGCGTTTGGCTCACGCATTGGGAAATTCTTAAAGGTACAGGATCGTCGACTTTACGAACTAGGCCTCAATTACCGCAAAGAAATTACCACCAATAACGAGGTTTGGATTGGTAATGCAGCACAAACCCTGCATCCCGTAGCTGGGCAAGGCCTAAATTTAGGCTTGCGAGATGCCTATCTTCTAGCTGAAAAACTGACCAGCATTTTTTCAGGTCCGCAAGAATCAAAAACACCTGCACTGGTACAAGAAGCCTTGCAGGAATATGCCTCTAGTCGTAAGGCAGATCGCACAACCACCATCGGCCTTACTGATTTCATGGCTCGAGTCTTTACTTCGAACGTTGGTCCAGTAGTGTTAGCGCGTGGCTTAGCGTTAGCAGCCCTACAGTGGCTTCCACCCTTGAAAACTGCCTTAGCACGTCAAATGATGTTTGGTCGCCGCTAAATAGCCTCTATTTGCCCCAAACCCCTTTATTGCTTAACCAAAAATTGCCTATTTTTTAGGCAATTTTGCCCTCATTTATGCTAAAGTGTCATGCTTTCCACATAAGCAAAAGCATTTCTCAAATCACTAACCACCCCAGATGAAGATTGGCCCCCACATCCTTGCAAATAGACTATTTGTGGCTCCTATGGCTGGGGTTACTGATCGTCCATTTAGGCAGCTTTGCAAGAAACTGGGTGCTGGGTATGCCGTGTCGGAGATGATTGCCTCAAACGCATTGCTTTGGAAAAGCGAAAAAACCCAACGTCGCGCTAATCACCAAGGTGAATTTAAGCCGATTGCCGTACAAATTGCTGGCGCTGAACCAGCCATGATGGCGGCGGCTGCAAAACTTAATGTAGACCATGGCGCGCAGATTATTGATATCAATATGGGCTGCCCAGCGAAAAAAGTATGCAATGTCGCAGCAGGATCCGCCCTTTTACGCGACGAACCTCTGGTGCAACAAATCTTAGATGCAGTGATCAATGCGGTAGGAATTGGACCTGATGCTGTACCGGTAACCTTAAAAATTCGTACCGGCTGGGATCGTGACCACAAAAATGCCATGGCTATTGCTCAACTTGCTGAGAAGACTGGCATTTCTATGTTGACCGTTCATGGGCGCACTCGAGCAGATCTCTATCATGGGGAGGCTGAATATGAAACGATTCAGGCGGTTAAAGAAAGCGTCAGCATTCCCGTAGTAGCGAATGGAGATATCACTACCCCAGAAAAAGCGAAATTTGTATTAGCGACAACCGGGGCGGATGCCATCATGATTGGTCGCGCAGCCCAAGGGCGCCCTTGGATATTTCGAGAAATTCATCACTTTCTAGAGACGGGCGAAAAATTGCCCACCCCTGAAATTAGTGAAATTCAAAATATTATGAATACCCATCTTCTGGATCACTATGAGTTCTATGGCGAATATATTGGCCTTCGTACAGCGCGAAAACATATCGGTTGGTATTGCAAAGGTTTGCGCGATTCGCACGCCTTCCGCCAAAAAATGAATACAGCAGATGATTGCAAAACCCAATTACAAATGGTGAATGATTTTTTTGATGAAATGAAATCTCATTCTGACCGTTTACTTTTTTTAGAAGCAGCTTAATTATCCGTAGCGAATGAATTTCCGATGACAAATAAACACCCTATTACCGAATGTATTGAAACGCAATTACAGCGTTATCTTGACGACCTTAAGGGTACGCCTCCATCCAACCTCTATCAAATGGTATTAGGGGTTGTCGAAAAGCCAATGTTAGAGCTGGTCATGCAGCACGCTAAACAAAATCAATCATTAGCCGCCCAATACCTCGGGATCAATCGCAATACTTTGCATAAAAAATTAGTTGAGCATCGGCTCATCAAATAATTCCATTCTTTCATCCAACCTTCCTATCCATATGATCCGTACAGCCCTACTTTCCGTCTCCGATAAAAATGGCATCGTGCCTTTTGCTCAAGCCCTGCATGCACAAGGAATCAAACTGATTTCTACTGGCGGCACCGCCAAACTTCTGGCAGAAAATCATTTACCAGTGGTAGAGGTCTCATCCTTAACTAAGTTTCCAGAAATGCTTGATGGTCGTGTAAAAACATTACACCCCATGGTGCACGGTGGCTTACTTGCTCGTCGAGATTTTCCTGAGCATATGGCTGCATTAAAGGAGCATGGCATTGATACCATTGATATGCTTGTTATCAATCTTTATCCATTTAATGAAACTGTTGCTCGTGAGAACTGCTCCTTTGAAGATGCCATAGAGAACATTGATATTGGTGGCCCAGCAATGCTACGCGCAGCTGCAAAGAACCATCAAGATGTGACAGTGTTAATTTCTCCAGAAGACTATGAGCCTGTATTGGCAGAGATGAAGGCCAATAACAATACGGTTTCTTATAAAACCAATCTTGGTCTTGCCAAAAAAGTATTTACCCATACCGCCCAATATGATGGCGCTATTGCAAACTATCTTTCCTCATTAGGTGATGAGCTCGATCACAAAGCGCGCTCAGCCTACCCAAATACGCTACATCTTGCTTTTGAAAAAGTCCAAGAGATGCGTTATGGCGAAAACCCACATCAATCAGCTGCCTTCTACAAAGATATTCAAACAGTAGATGGAGCTCTCGCCAACTACAAACAATTACAAGGCAAAGAACTCTCCTATAACAATATTGCAGATGCGGATTCAGCCTGGGAATGCGTAAAGAGCTTTTCTAATAATGCCGGTGGTGTAGCCGCTTGCGTGATCATCAAGCATGCCAATCCTTGTGGTGTAGCAGTAGGCGCAAATGCGCTAGAAGCCTATCAAAAAGCATTTAAAACTGATCCTAGTTCAGCCTTTGGTGGAATTATTGCTTTTAATGTGCAATGTGATGGCTCTGCAGCAGAAGCTATTTCCAAGCAGTTCGTTGAAGTATTGATTGCCCCAAGTTTTACGACTGAAGCAAGAGCGATCTTCGCTGCCAAGCAAAATGTACGTCTTTTAGAGATTCCACTTGGATCAGCATTTAACACATTTGATTTCAAACGCGTTGGAGGTGGCTTACTAGTGCAATCTCCAGATGCTAAAAATGTTCTGCAAAGCGAAATGCGCGTTGTTAGCCAAAGACAGCCAACTTCGAGTGAAATGAACGACATGATGTTTGCCTGGCGAGTTGCTAAATTCGTGAAGTCCAATGCTATTGTTTATTGCGCAAATGGTATGACTTTAGGAATAGGTGCCGGCCAAATGAGTCGCGTGGACTCGGCACGCATGGCTAGCATTAAAGCGGAGAATGCTGGCTTAAGCCTCAAGGGTTCAGCGGTAGCGAGTGACGCCTTCTTCCCGTTCCGTGATGGCCTTGATGTCGTGGTAAATGGTGGCGCAAGTTGCGCGATTCAACCTGGTGGCAGTATGCGTGATGACGAAATTATTGCAGCTGCTAATGAACATGGCATTGCCATGATTTTTACTGGCACACGTCATTTCCGTCATTAATTTAAAACAAGCAAAAACTCATCAAGGCATATGCGCTGGATAGGAATCGACCCAGGACTTAGAACAACGGGTTTTGGCGTCATCGATGTTGATGGCCAAAAACTCACGTATGTAGCTTCGGGGACCATTGAGAGTGGAGATCCAGCAAAGGGCTTGCCTGAGCGGTTAGGCGCGCTTTATGCTGGCGTTAAAGAGGTTCTTGAGACATACCATCCAGAAGCCTCTGCCATCGAAGAAGTATTTCTCAATGTGAACCCACGCTCAACCCTCATGCTTGGTCAGGCTCGAGGGGCCGTTATTGCTGCGCTGGTTTCAGAAAAACTTTCTGTAGCCGAATACAGCGCCCTACGCATAAAACAAGCAATTGTAGGAACTGGCCGAGCAGCCAAGCCCCAAGTTCAAGAAATGGTCAAACGACTGTTACGCCTAAATCGCGCCCCCGGTACGGATGCTTCGGATGCGCTAGGAGTGGCAATTTGCGCTGCGCATCATGCCCAAATACCCAAAGAACTAACAAACGTATTAGCCACAAAGAAACGTGGCAAGTCATCAAGCTCAACGTAATAATCCACTTTTAAACACGTCAGGTTAAGATCTTCATATGATTGGTCGCATTCAAGGAACTCTGGTTTCCGTTCATCCTCCCCGCCTATTGGTTGATTGCCAAGGGGTTGGCTATGAAATTGATGTGCCGATGAGTACCTTGTATCAATTACCAGAAACCAATCAAAAAATTACGCTTCTCACCCACTTCCAAGTGCGTGAAGACGCCCAGCAACTTTTTGGTTTTGCTACTGAAACTGAGCGTCAAGCTTTTAGGGCGCTGATCAAAATTAGTGGTGTGGGATCTCGTACAGCCCTCGCCGTTCTTTCAGGCATGAGCGTGAACGAACTAGCTCAGGCGATAGCCCTACAAGAAGCAGGGCGTTTAACCCAAGTTCCCGGCATTGGCAAAAAAACGGCTGAGCGTCTTTGCTTAGAACTTAAAGGTAAATTGGCGCCCGATCTTGGAATTATTACAGGCAAACCTCAAGCGATTGAAGCGAGTAGCGAGGTTCTACAGGCCCTCTTAGCGCTAGGGTATTCAGAAAAAGAAGCGCTGTTAGCGCTCAAGCAAATTCCAGCTGATGGAACGGTCTCCGATGGTATTCGAGCAGGTTTAAAGTATTTATCTAAAGCCTAAGAAAAAAATAGAATTGATGCCCATCCTGAATTTCTCCTAATACCAACATACCCACTACACTTGCAGTATGGCAATACATACAGATGACCTAAGCTCTATTCCCGAAGATTTACCCGGGGGTGGATCAGATCGAATTGTCAGCGGGTCAGCAGGTAACACGGAAGCAGTTTTTGAAAGAGCCCTTCGCCCAAAACAACTCGATGAGTATGTTGGCCAAACCAAGGCGCGTGCCCAGCTAGAGATCTTTATTAGCGCTACCAGAGCCCGCCAAGAAGCACTAGATCACGTATTGCTATTTGGCCCACCAGGCCTTGGAAAAACAACTCTAGCGCACATCATCGCTCGCGAGCTTGGCGTAAATCTTCGTCAGACAAGTGGTCCAGTGCTGGATCGACCTGGCGACCTTGCTGCTCTGCTGACGAATTTAGAGGCCAATGATGTTCTTTTTATTGATGAAATCCACCGTCTCTCGCCAGTAGTCGAAGAAATCCTATACCCCGCCCTCGAAGACTATAGCTTGGATATCATGATTGGCGAAGGTCCAGCTGCGCGTAGTGTCAAGATTGATCTCAAGCCCTTCACTCTCATTGGTGCAACCACTCGTGCTGGCATGCTCACCAATCCTTTGCGTGATCGCTTTGGAATAGTGGCCAGACTTGAGTTCTACACCACTGAAGAACTCACCAAAATTATTAATCGCTCTGCCAATTTACTTAAAGCCAAAATTGATCCCGCAGGTTCAGTAGAAATTGCTAAACGTGCCCGTGGAACGCCTCGTATTGCCAATCGCTTATTGCGTCGTGTGCGTGACTATGCCGAAGTTAAAGGCACCGGTACCATTACAAAAGACATGGCAGATGCAGCACTAAAAATGCTGGATGTCGACCCTAGTGGTTTTGATGTCATGGACCGTAAATTGCTTGAAGCAATTTTGCATAAATTTGATGGGGGTCCAGTAGGGATTGATAACCTGGCAGCCGCCATTGGTGAAGAACGTGACACGATTGAAGATGTCTTAGAGCCTTACTTAATTCAGCAAGGCTACCTACAACGTACTTCACGTGGCAGAGTGGCAACACGTCAGGCATATGAACATTTTGGACTAATCCCACCCAAAACATCAGAGCTATAAAACGCTAAATTCTTTTTAGCTTAGCGTAACCTTAGCAAATTTACGCTTACCCACCTGTAGTACATAGACTCCAGGCTCAACCTTAAGAGTTTTATCACTAATGGTGATGCCATCAATCTTCACACCATTTTGCTCAATGTTACGATTGGCTTCCGAGGTAGAAGGCGCAAGACCGGCCGCTTTTAAAAAATTTGCAATGCCAAGCGGAGCGCCAGTGAAACTGACCTCTGGAATATCATCAGGAATTCCGCCTTTAGCACGGTGATTAAAATCTTCTAAAGCTTTTTCAGCGGCGACTTGTGAATGGAAGCGCGCTACGATTTCCTGACCCAATAGAACTTTGCAATCGCGCGGATTTCTACCGGCGGCGACTTCTCGTTTCATTAAATCGATCTCCGCTATAGGGCGGAATGAAAGTAGGGTGAAGTAATCCCACATTAACTCATCAGAAATGCTCATCAACTTACCAAACATCTCACTAGCTGGCTCACTGATACCAATGTAGTTACCTTTGGACTTACTCATTTTTTCAACGCCATCAAGACCCACTAAGAGTGGCATAGTCAAAATACATTGAGGCTCTTGACCATATTCGCGTTGAAGTTCGCGCCCAACTAAAAGATTAAATTTTTGATCGGTACCACCAAGCTCCAAGTCACTCTTTAAAGCGACAGAGTCATAGCCTTGCATCAGGGGGTATAAAAACTCATGAACAGAGATTGGTACACCACTGCGATAGCGTTTTGTAAAGTCATCACGCTCCAACATTTGCGCAACGGTATATTTAGCAGCCAACTGAATCATGCCGCGCGCGCCCAGCGGATCACACCACTCACTGTTATAGCGCACTTCAGTTTTAGCCGGATCAAGCACCATGCTTGCTTGGCGATAATAAGTTTGCGCATTCACCGCGATTGCTTCAGCCGTTAAAGGGGGACGAGTAGCATTGCGTCCAGAGGGATCGCCAATCATGCTCGTAAAGTCGCCAATCAAGAAAATGACCGTGTGTCCCAAATCTTGCAATTGACGCAATTTATTTAAGACAACGGTGTGCCCCAAATGAATATCTGGCGCAGTGGGGTCTAATCCCAACTTAATACGCAAGGGTTCACCCGTAGCCTGACTGCGGGCTAATTTCTGAATCCAGTCAGCCTCAACCAATAGCTCGTCACAGCCACGTTTTGTGACTTCAAGGGCTGCAAAAACTTCAGGAGTTAATGGATATTTTTGTGCTGGATTAGCCGTCATACTGATTGCGTGAACTGAGTCGGTTAAATTAGTGTTTAGATTGCTAAAGCATAATTGTCGCATTCCTGAGAGCAAAGCCCAGATACCGCATGAATAAACAGCATTCCCTCTACATTGGCCTCATGTCCGGCACCAGCCTGGATGGGATTGATGCTGTTCTTGCCCAAATCGATTCAGAAGGAAAATCTAGCATTCTTGAGGCTGTTAGCTCTCCTTTTGCCCCTGATTTACGTAAGGCCCTCTCTGATCTCCAAAGTCCCGGACCAAATGAGATCCACCGCGAAAATCAGGCAGCAAATGCTTTGGCACTAGCCTATGCCCAATCAGTGAATTATTTACTGCAAAAAGCAGAACTTAAACCCGAAGATATCAATGCAATTGGCGCTCATGGGCAAACCATTCGTCACCAGGCAGATCTACCCAATAACCTTGCTTACACCCATCAGACACTCAATGCCGCCCTTTTAGCGGAGCTGACAGGGATTGATGTCATCGCCGATTTTAGAAGGCGTGATATGGCGGCAGGTGGCCATGGTGCACCCCTAGTTCCGGCTTTTCATATTCAGCAATTTGGATCGAAAAATGAAGATCGTGCTGCTTTAAATATTGGGGGTATAGCCAACCTCACTTTATTACCAATGACTGGTGAAGTCCGGGGGTTTGATTGCGGTCCAGGCAATATGCTGATGGATGCGTGGATAGCCAAACAGCAAGGTCACCATTTTGATAAAGATGGAATGTGGGCCTCCCAAGGCCAAGTGAATAATGATCTACTCACTCGAATGCTGTCTGACCCCTTCTTTGCTAAATTACCACCAAAGAGCACAGGACGAGATGATTTCCACCTAGATTGGCTACACAAATATCTAGAAAAAGACAATGTCGAGCCAGAGGATGTTCAAACCACCCTTTTGCATCTAACAGCATGTTCAGCATTGCAAGCACTAGCCCTTCATGCCCCTGGCACAAGAAAATTGATTGTTTGTGGAGGGGGGGCGCAAAATGGCGCACTAATGGATTTGCTAGAAGCTAAAGCTGCAGATTTTTTTCACGACCTGCTTTCCGTTACCACCAGCGATACCCACGGCATAGACCCCCAATTAGTAGAGGGGCTGGCGTTTGCATGGCTCGCCTGGGCCCACAAAGAAAAACGGCCGGCAAATCTGCCAGCCGTTACAGGTGCGAAGGGTCCTAGAATTTTAGGTGCTTGCTACCCAGCTTAAGCAGAGAAAGAAGATCCGCAACCACAAGTTGTCGTTGCATTTGGATTCTTAATCACGAACTGTGAACCGTTGATATCTTCTTTGTAGTCGATCTCAGCACCCACTAAATATTGGAAACTCATTGAATCAACCAATAGTGTGACACCATTCTTTTCAAACAGCGTATCGTCTTCATTGACCGCATCATCAAATGTGAAGCCATATTGAAAACCTGAGCATCCGCCACCCTGAACAAAAACACGCAACTTTAATTCTGGGTTGCCTTCTTCAGCAATCAAATCAGCAACCTTAGCTGCAGCGCTATCCGTGAACACCAATGGAGTTGGTGGCTCTGCTAAATCTTGTACGGGTTGTGTGGCTAATTCAGTCATCATTTACTCCTAAATCAAAAGACAATGGTTCATTTTAGGCTTTAAATACCCAATTTGCTTAAGGGGGCTTTTACCCCTTCATTTCACCGGCTATTAAGGGGAAACAGCGATTTGGGTAAGCCCTGTGGTCTCTGGCAAGCCAAACATCAGATTCATACACTGCACGCCTTGTCCAGATGCACCCTTAACCAGGTTATCTTCAACCACCAAAATGACCAAAGTATCCCCATTTCCAGGGCGATGAATGGCAATACGAATGCCATTGCTACCTCGCACAGACCGTGTCTCAGGATGACTGCCTGATGGCATCACATCCACAAAAGGCTCGTTTTTGTAAAATTCTTCATAGAGCTTCTGGAAATCCACATCCATGCCCGCCTCTGTTAAACGCACATACAAAGTGGAATGTATTCCCCGAATCATCGGGGTAAGATGAGGAACAAAGGTAAGCCCGATTTGATCGTGGCCGGCAATCGCCTTTAAGCCCTGAATAATTTCAGGTAGATGGCGATGGCCTTTTACGCCATAAGCCTTAAAGTTATCGCTAGATTCAGAAAGTAAGGTGCCAATCTCTGCCTTACGCCCAGCGCCAGAAGTACCTGATTTTGAATCAGAGATGATGTGTGTACCATCAATGAATTGTTTTCCGCCGGTTGATTTAGGAGAAAGCAACGGTGCCAAGCCCAGCTGAACAGAGGTTGGATAACAACCTGCCAAACCCACAACGCGCGCCTTAGCAATAGCCTCCCGATTCATTTCTGGCAAGCCGTAAACTGCCTCTGCCAAGATTTCTGGGCAGCTATGATCCATGCCATACCACTTGGTAAATTCAGCAATATCTTTGAGACGGAAGTCTGCAGCTAAATCCAAAATCTTGACGCCAGCAGCAAGCAATTCTTTTGCTTGCGCCATTGCTACCCCATGAGGTGTAGCAAAGAATACAACATCACATTCATTGAGCTTTGCATCATCAGGAGTAGTGAATTTCAGATCAATACGGCCACGTAATGATGGAAACATTTCAGATACAGGCATACCAGCCTCTGTGCGTGAAGTGATGGCCTGAATCTTTACCTCGGGATGTTGAGCCAATAAACGCAACAACTCCACACCTGTGTAACCCGTCCCACCAACAATGCCAACCTTAATCATGACTGCCTCCAAAATACTTGTCTATCAAACCCAACTTCAGAATACCTAGATTGTAGAAACAAAAAGGGCCGCTTGCGCGACCCTTTCATTAAAACTAAGCGACTGAAAGAAATTAGCGCTTGCTGAACTGCTTACGACGACGCGCGCCATGCAGACCAACTTTTTTACGCTCAACTTCACGAGCATCGCGAGTTACCAAACCTGCTTTAGACAGGGCTGGCTTCAATGCGTTGTCATAGTCGATCAATGCACGTGTAACGCCGTGACGTACCGCACCAGCTTGACCAGTTTCACCGCCACCGCTAACGTTCACTTTAATATCAAAGGTTGTTAGGTGGGCTGTGAGAGCCAAAGGCTGACGAGCAATCATGCGCGATGTTTCACGAGCAAAATAAGCGTCGATAGGCTTACCGTTAACGATAATTTCGCCTTTGCCCGACTTAATGAACACGCGTGCAACAGAACTCTTGCGACGACCAGTACCGTAATTCCAATTTCCGTAATTAATAGCCATTTGGTTTCCTTAAATCTCTAACGCTTTTGGCTGTTGGGCCGCATGCGGATGATTGGCATCGCCGTAGACTTTCAATTTCTTGATCATGGCATAACCTAGTGGGCCTTTTGGCAACATACCCTTCACAGCCTTCTCTAAAGCGCGACCTGGAAAACGGTCTTGCATCTTGTCGAAGTTAGTCGAGCTAATACCACCTGGGTATCCGCTGTGACGGTAATAAATTTTATTCAAGCCTTTTGTGCCAGTGACACGCAGCTTAGATGAGTTGATGACAACAATAAAGTCGCCTGTATCAACGTGTGGCGTGAATTCGGGTTTGTGCTTGCCGCGTAGACGGTGTGCCACTTCACTGGCGACACGACCGAGGACTTTGTCCGTAGCGTCAATCACGAACCATTCATGCGTTACCTCATGGGATTTTGCAGAAAAAGTTTTCATGATTTCTCAAATTGTTATAGTCAAAATAAATACTCCAATCACACTACATCCACCTTGGCCCTGCTTATATTTGCAGGCTCGCAGATTCTACAATCTAACTGGTAAAACAGTTATCGCTGACTAGGTCGATAACTCAGTAAAGCCTTGAATTGTAACCCAAAAAAAACCCAGGAACGAGTCCTGGGTTGGAATCCACCTATGTTTGGGTGGAGGAGACACTGGGAGGTAAATCAAACTCTTATATAAGACTGATTACCAATATGATTATTGTATATATAAATATGATGCATTGCAAGAAGTTCAATTTACCTCAATTTTTGATGTTTTTAAGCCAAAACTTGATTCTGCATATATTGGTAAACTATTGATAATATTGATTAATTTAGTAAGTTAGGGGTCACTAATATGGAATGCAAGGTTTCTTGGTTGGGTACCAGTGGAATGGCTTTTTCGGCAGAAACTGGCAGCGGGCACTTAATTAATATGGATGGAGCCCCTGAGGCTGGTGGCAGAAATTTGGCTCCAAGACCAATGGAACTAGTTTTAGCTGGTGCTGGCGGCTGCTCAGCCTTTGATGTGGTTTTAATCTTACAGAGGGCCCGGCAGGCCATTAGCGGCTGTGACGTCACTCTTCAGGCTGAGCGCGCTACAGAAGACCCAAAAGTCTTTACCAAGATCAATTTGCACTTCCAAGTAAAAGGAAAGAGTCTGGATTTAGCTAAAGTCGAGCGCGCAGTCAAACTTTCTCATGAAAAATACTGCTCTGCGACCACTATGCTCGCCAAAACTGCTGAAATGACTTACAGCGTTGAAGTCATTTCGGAATAAGTGCAGAGTCAATCGATAAGCCGGATTCTGTCGCCCAGATTTTCATCTGGGGGCAATCATTCCTCTAGGCCGGCAGTTACCTGACGGCTCAAGCTCCCTACCCGCAGACTCAGCGGGTCGCCTCATCGCCTGCTTACTTGGGATTGCTCCGGGTGGAGGTTACCGCGTTTCACCGTAACTAAATACGCTCGTCTCTGTGGCCCTATTCCGCACGTCACCGTGTATGGCCGTTAGCCATCACCCTACCCTATGGAGTCCGGACTTTCCTCCCCCTCAATAAAGAGGCGGCGATTGCCTAATTGACTCTGCGCCTGAAGTCTAACGCAGTCAGAGCAAATTGGCTCGAAAATTCAGAAATTACTAAATTAAGCAAGAGACCAGGCAATCGTTTCGCCGGCACGCAAAGGAACAATCGTGGCATCACCTAAAGGTAGCTCATGAGGAATGCTTTGGGCCTGCTTTAGCAGGGTGATTTTTTGGGTATTGCGCGGTAAAGAATAAAAATCTGGGCCGAAGAAGCTTGCAAAGCCTTCTAATTTATCTAGCTTGCCAACGCTTTCAAATGCCTCTGCATACAAACCTAGCGCATTAAAGGCGCTATAGCAGCCAGCACAACCACAGGAGGCCTCTTTAGCTGCCTTGGAATGGGGCGCGCTATCGGTGCCTAAGAAAAATCGTGGGCTTCCACTTGTAGCAACTTCCAATAAAGCAAGCCGATGCTCTTCTCGCTTAAGAACAGGTAAACAATAATGATGTGGACGAATACCGCCAGTAAAAATGGCATTGCGGTTCATCAATAAATGCTGCGGCGTAATCGTTGCAGCTAAAGTATGCCTTCCGCCTGTAATTGCATCACGTACATAGTGCGCTGCTTGTAAGGTCGTAATGTGCTCAAACACCATTTTGAGCGCAGGGAAATCTTTACGAACAGGGTCAAGCACCTTATCAATAAATACTGCCTCACGATCAAAGATATCAATTTCTGAATCCGTCACCTCGCCATGAACTAACAAAGGCATTCCCACCTCTTGCATTGCTTCGAGGGCGTTATAGCAACGCTTAAGGTCACTAACACCTGCATCACTATTGGTCGTAGCTCCAGCAGGATATAACTTAAAGGCTGTGATGCCTTCAGCTTTAGCCTTGCGAACCTCATCTGCCGAGGTATTGTCAGTCAAATACAAGGTCATTAGAGGCGTAAAGTGATCTGCCCCCAAAATCTTTAATTGAGATTGGATGCGTGCACGATAAGCTTTCGCCAATTCCACAGTGGTTACAGGTGGCTTTAAATTTGGCATGATGATTGCGCGCGCAAATTGACGTGCAGTATCAGCCAATACATCTTTCATCACTTCACCATCGCGAATGTGAAGATGCCAATCATCTGGCTGGATTATCTGAATTTGAGTTGGACTAGTCGTCATGGATATTGGTAAGCGTTAATCAATCAAAATGATACGGAAGTCATTCACATTGGTAAGTGTAGGCCCAGTTTCTACCAGACCATCTAATTGCGCAAAAAAACCATAGCAATCATGGGAGGCCTGATAAGCAGCTGGACGTAAAGATTTACTTACACAAGCTTCACGAGTTTTATAAGTAAACCAAGCGCCCGCATTATCTTCGCTGCCATCAATTCCATCGGTATCAGCTGCTAAAGCAGATAAATTTGGAATATCTTGAGTGGCGGCAAAAAGAGATAAAAGAAACTCACTGCAACGACCACCGCGACCTTTGCTATCTACTGGCAAAGTCACTGTGCACTCTCCACCTGAAATTAAAGCAATCGGGAGCTTTGCCCATTCTTGATAAAGCGCCACCTCGCGAGCTATTCCGGCGTGCATAAGACCAACGTCCTTAGCCTCTCCAGTAATCGTATCACCCAAAATCACAGCACTATAACCCACGCTTCGGGCATAAGTTGCCGCCGCCTCAAGACTTTGGTGTGCAGTAGCAATAACATGATTATTGACTTGAGCATTTTGCAGGTCCACCTCTTTCAAGGTTTCTGGAATTTCTCCAGCAAGACCGCGACCAAGGTGACTTAACACGGATGCAGGGATCTTTTTGGCGTCTAAACTATATTTCGCCAAAATATGGAGCGCATCTTGATAAGTAGAATAATCAGGTGCACAAGGTCCGCTAGCAATATCGGCTGGTAAATCGCCCGTGACATCAGAAATTAATAAAGCCTCTACTCGAGCACCGCGAGCTACTGCTAATCTTGCTAAGTTACCACCCAAAATTGCAGATAAATGTTTACGAACCACATTCATCTCTTCGATCGGGGCACCACTTCGCAAAAGCGCTTCTGTTGTTTGGCGCATGTCATCAATACTGATTCCTACTTGAGGCAAGGTCAACAAACTTGAACCTCCTCCTGAAACTAGGGCAATCAAGACATCACCCGCCTCTAATGTATTCACCAAAGCTAAGATTTCTTTTGCGCCATTCATGCCGGCCTGATCAGGAACAGGGTGGCCAGCCTCAACGATTCTGATCCGTGAGGTAGGGGAGTCATGGCCATAGCGAGTCAATACAACACCCATTAGCTCAATAGTGGGCCAATGCTCTCTCGCATAACGCTCTAAAGCGCTTGCCATGGATGCGCTTGCCTTACCGGCGCCAACAACAATACAACGACCCTTGGGTTCTTCAGGGAAGATTTTTCCTAAGTATTCAGGAACCATCTTTTGAGGGTCGGCAACTGCCAATGCGGCAGCAAAGGCGTTCTTCAGGATATGTTCTGGATTATTCATAGGGATATTCTAATCAAGCGCGCGTTCTTGCATCTGCCACATCTCCGCATAGCGCCCATTCATACCAAGCAACTCTATATGCGTACCACGCTCCACAATTTCCCCATGATCCATCACCAATATTTGGTCAGCATGAATAATGGTGGATAAGCGATGCGCAATGATGAGAGTCGTTCTGTTTTTAGCTAAACCCAATAACTCTTCCTGAAAGGCGCGCTCCGTTTTAGAATCAAGGGCAGAAGTAGCTTCATCAAAAATGAGCATTGCTGGTTTCTTGAGCAAAGTACGCGCTATTGCTACCCGTTGCTTTTCTCCGCCAGATAGCTTAAGCCCTCTTTCGCCCACCTGTGTTTCATAACCATCGGGCAAGTGCTTGATGAATCCATCAATCTGAGCCGCTCTTGCAGCCTCATGAATTTCTTGAACAGTTGCCTTTGGATCCCCGTAGGCAATGTTGTAGCCAATCGTGTCATTAAATAACACCGTATCTTGAGGAACGATTCCAATGGCTTTGCGCAAGGTAGCCTGGGTAACCTCTTGAATATTTTGACCATCCATCAAAATCTTTCCAGACTGGATGTCATAGAAGCGAAAAAGCAATCTTGCAAGCGTACTTTTACCAGCTCCACTTTGACCTACAACTGCAGTAATGGTTCCCGCAGGAATATTAAAACTAATATTTCTAAGAATCTCGCGTTTTACATCGTAGTGAAATGACACATTCTCAAAACATACATCTGGACCATGAGCATAGTTTGCTATATGCAAGGGCTTAGCATTTGGACTATCTGCAATTTCTTTTTCGGTGTTTAATAAAGAAAACATCCGATCCATATCCGTGAGGGATTGCTTGATTTCACGATAAATTACCCCCAAGAAATTCAAGGGTACGTACAACTGAATCATCAGAGTGTTTACTAAAACGAGGTCGCCTAAAGTCATCGTGCCATTCACCACACCTATGGTGGCACGCCATAGAATTAAGACCAACCCTGTAGCGATAATGACTTGTTGGCCTAGATTGAGCAAAGCCAAAGACTTTTGAGATTTAACTGCCGCCTCTTGGTAACGAGCAAGATTATCATCGTAGCGACCAGCTTCAAAAGCTTCATTGCCAAAATATTTGACGGTCTCAAAATTCAATAAAGAGTCGATCGCTTTCTGGTTTGCTTTCGAATCCATATCATTCATCGTGCGACGAAAATGGGTACGCCACTCCGTGATAGCGACAGTAAAAGATATGTATAGAATTAGCGCAGCTAAGGTGATTGCAGCGAACCAGATGTCGTAAGAATATGCAAAGTAACCCAACACTAAACAGAATTCAATTAGCGTGGGAAGGATGCTATATAAAGAATAAGAAATCAGGGATTGAATACCACGCGTTCCTCGCTCAATATCTCGACTGACACCCCCCGTTTGCCTGGCCAAATGAAAACTTAAAGCCAAAGAGTGGAGATGTTCAAAAACCTGCAGAGCTACTTTTCGCACTGCATTTTGAGTAACCCTTGCAAACAAAGATTCTCGCAATTCGGTAAATAAAGAAGCGGAGACCCTCAATAGACCGTAGGCCACAATTAAACCTACTGGTACAACCAGCAATGCTTGTGGCGAATCCGTCTTGATATTGAGCGTATCAATTAATCTCTTCATCAGAATCGGAATACCGAGATTAGCTACCTTTGCTGCTATCAAACAGGTCAGCGCTAAAGCAACTCGGTACTTATATTCAAGCAGATAAGGTAATAAATCCCGAATGACTTTCCAGTCGCTACTTTGGGGTGCTTGCGACTCTGCGCGTGAATGGTGCTGCCCTGATGAATGTCTCATCGCACTATCTTAGTCATTTATCTATTGATGCGTAGAAAACCATTGCAAAATGGCTTGGCCATTACTAAGAGAGAAGCATTTTTTTGCAGCCTCTTGATAAGGAAGCCATTGATAGGCCACATGCTCTCTAGGTGAAAGAGTGATTGGGGTACTTTCAGGAACCTCTAGAGCAAACCAGTGCTCAGTATTTTTAATCACTCCGGGAGCGTATCGATAGCGCCACTCCGGATAAATCTCATACTCAATGTGATGCTGCATGTTAACTAATGAACCAATAGGCAAGTGATTAACTGCAATACCGGTTTCCTCGAACACCTCTCGACTTGCAGCTAAGGCTAAATCTTCATCAGGTCTATCTAGACTTCCTGTGACTGATTGCCAAAAGTTGGCACGATCAGCACGCTCTATTAATAAAACATCCCCACTCGATTTATAGATAACAACTAAAACCGAAATGGGGATTTTCAAGGTACTTTAAATACTGCCTGAATTACACCGCAGGAGTTGCTTGACGCAAACGAATATGCAATTCACGCAACTGACGTTCATCAACTGGACTTGGAGCTTGAGTTAACAAGCACTGAGCGCGTTGTGTTTTAGGGAATGCAATCACATCACGAATGGACTCGGCACCTGTCATCATCGTGACAATGCGATCCAAACCAAAGGCGATACCACCGTGCGGAGGCGCACCATATTGAAGAGCGTCTAACAAGAAACCGAATTTTGCTTGAGCTTCTTCAGCACCGATTTTTAATGCGCGGAATACTTGGCTTTGAACAGCTTCTTGGTGAATACGAACTGAACCACCACCAATTTCACTACCGTTTAGCACCATGTCATAAGCCTTAGCCAAGCACTTACCTGGATCAGACTCAAGATATTGCATATGCTCATCTTTAGGGCTGGTAAACGGATGATGGCAAGCAACCCAACGCGCTTCGCCTTCGTCGTAATCAAACATTGGGAAATCAACTACCCACAGAGGCTTCCAACCTTCGGTAAAGAGTCCATGCTCCTTACCCCAAGCAGAGTGTCCAATACGTAAACGTAGATTACCCATGGCATCGTTTGCCACCTTCTCTTTGTCGGCACCAAAGAAAATGATGTCGCCGTCTTTAGCACCGGTACGCTTCAAGAGGCCTTCAATAGCAGCATCATGCAAGTTCTTCACGATCGGTGACTGCAAGCCATTGCGGCCTTCAGCGACAGAATTCACCTTAATCCAAGCCAGACCTTTGGCACCATAAATCGCAACAAATTGAGTGTAGTCATCAATTTCGCTACGGCTAATCTCAGCACCACCTGGAACACACAAACCAACAACACGACCACCCTCCTGATTAGCGGCTCCAGAAAATACTTTGAAGTCCACATCTTTCATAAGGTCTGTTAATTCAGTGAATTCAAAATTCACACGTAAATCAGGCTTATCAGAACCAAAGCGAGCCATACCTTCTGAGTAAGGCATGGTTGGGAATGGATTTGGCAATTCAACATTCATGGTTTTCTTAAAAATGTGACGGATCATATTTTCAAAGAGGTCACGAATCTCCAACTCATCCAGGAACGCAGTTTCACAGTCGATCTGAGTAAATTCAGGCTGACGATCGGCACGCAAATCTTCATCGCGGAAACATTTAGTGATTTGGTAATAGCGATCAAAACCTGCCACCATCAATAACTGTTTAAAGAGTTGTGGGGATTGCGGCAATGCAAAGAAGTGGCCATCATGTACTCGGGAAGGAACTAAGTAATCACGCGCACCTTCTGGAGTACTCTTAGTGAGCATTGGCGTCTCAATATCAATGAAGCCAGCCTCATCTAAGTAACGACGAGTCTCCATAGCCACGTTATAACGCAAACGCAAATTCTTTTGCATCTGTGGACGACGTAAATCCAATACGCGATGCGTTAAGCGAGTTGTCTCAGATAAATTCTCATCATCCAATTGGAATGGCGGAGTAATGGAAGCATTCAGGATGACTAAACTATGGCAAAGAATCTCTACTTTTCCACTAACTAAATCATTATTCTCTGTGCCAACAGGACGAGCACGAACCAAACCTTTGATCTGAATACAGAACTCGTTACGCACCTGCTCAGCAAGCGCAAACATCTCTGGACGATCTGGATCGCAAACCACTTGTACAAAACCTTCACGATCACGTAAGTCAATAAAGATCACGCCACCATGATCACGGCGACGGTTTACCCATCCAGATAGAGTTACTTCTTTACCAATAAGTGAATCGGTTACCTGACCACAGGTATGACTTCGCATCGACATAAAAATTTCCTATAAATCAAAAATGATTGGGTGACTGAATTTCAGTCAAACCGACTGAACTATTTGGAGGAACAGAGCCCATAGAAACAATATGCTTCAAGGCCTCCTCCACACTCATATCCAACTCAATCGTCTGCGCACGCGGAACGATCATAAAAAATCCAGAGGTAGGATTTGGAGTGGTTGGTAAAAATACATTAACGTAATCTTCACCCAATTTGGAAGCGACTTCTTTAGCAGGGATACCCGTCTTAAATGCTATTGTCCAAGACTCTGTATGTGGATAGCGAATTAGCAATGCTTTACTAAACGCCTGGCCACTGCCAGAAAATAAGGTGGATGACACTTGTTGCACACTGGAATAAATAGATCGAACCACGGGAATGCGATTAATTTGCTTATTCCATAATCGAATCCACCACTGCCCAGCAAAACTAATCGCAAGCAGTCCTGTAAACATAATCACCGATACAACAATCGCAACACCTACACCGGGTAACTCGCGAAAATGCTGCAAATCTGCGGCAAACTCGTGGGGAAATATAGCAATAATCGCCTGCATTACAGAACCAAAAACACCATCGAGCAAACCCAAGCCCCAAGTAATCACCCAAATTGTGATTGCCAATGGTGCCCATACCAAGATGCCTGCAATAAAGTATTTTTTCATGTTCTCTGCCTAACCAGCTATTTTAGCGGGTTAGGGCGCTACCAGCCAGAGACTAGTAAATCCCAAGGCCGACCACTAAAATTCCCGCCAAAAAACCACCTGCAAAGAGCAATGCGCCCACTATCAGTCGGTGAGTACGTCTTTCTTGGAGCAAAAGAGCCTTTAAAACCTCCAACTCGCGGTTTTGTTCATTTTTTGGGCCATGGCTCTGTTTTAAGCTTTCGGCAATTAAACGGGGGAGGGTAGGGAGAATCTTTGCCCAGCTCGGCGCCTCAGCCTTAAGACCATCAACCAAGCCTCTCCAGCCTAACTGCTGGCTTACCCACTTCTCCAGAATTGGCTTAGCCGTTTTCCATAAATCTAGATCTGGGTCCAATTGACGCGCCAAACCTTCCACATTGAGGAGGGTTTTTTGCAGCAAAGTGAGTTGAGGTTGTATCTCAACCTTAAAACGGCGCGAAGTTTGAAATAGACGCATGAGGACAATGCCCAAAGAAATCTCTTTCAAGGGCCTATCAAAATACGGCTCACAAACAGATCGCACCGCACCTTCTAATTCTTCTACGCGCGTATTTACAGGAACCCAACCAGATTCAATATGAAGCTCGGCAACACGTCTGTAATCCCGATTAAAGAAGGCTAGGAAATTTAAAGCTAAGTAATTTTTATCAGTTTCGCTTAGCGCACCAACAATACCGAAGTCCAAAGAAATAAAACGACCAAACGTATCAGGCTCCAAACTAATCAGAATATTTCCTGGGTGCATATCCGCATGGAAAAAACCATACTCAAATACTTGCGTAAAGAATATCTCGACACCATCGGCTGCCAATTTTTTAAAATCAACGCCAGCTGCTTTTAACTCAGCAGTGCGCCCAATAGAGATGCCATTCATTCTCTCCATCACCATGACATTGGTATGGCAGAGATCCCAGTACATTTCTGGGATCATTAATTTTTTTGAATCAGAAAAATATCTGCGCAACTGACTTGCATTCGCAGCTTCACGCATGAGATCTAATTCGTCATGTAAATAAGTATCAAACTCTGCCACATTCTCACGTGGCTTTAAACGACGTCCATCTTCGGAGGATTTTTCAATGATTTTTGCTAAGTCATACATCAAAGCAATATCGCCCTCAATGACTGGTAATATTCCAGGGCGTAAGACTTTGATAGCGACCGCGCGACTTTCCCACTCAGGATGCTTCTCGGTACCCAGCAGTATTCCGAAGTGAACCTGAGCTACAGAGGCGCTAGCTACGGGTGTGGCATCAAAACTCATGAAGACTTCTTCAATGGGTTTCCCGAGAGCTAGCTCGATGAGCCGACGTGATTCTTCATTTGAAAATGGCGGAACTTGATCTTGTAATTTTGCCAACTCATCTGAGATATCTTCAGGCAATAAATCACGGCGAGTGGAGAGAACCTGGCCAAACTTTACAAAGATTGGACCAAGCGCTTCAAGTGTTAAACGAATTCTTGCGCCTCTTGGCAAATCAGAATTTGGGGAAAGCCAGCAAACAGCAGTCAAGAAAGCACGGCGTAGTCCAGGCTTTAAATTGTCACGCAATAAGGGTAGCAGGCCGTAGCGCCATGCGGTAAAAAAAATGAAGAAAAGGCGAGTAAGTCTGCGCACGATTTATTTAGCCTTTTGTTTGTGTTCTAAAAGATGAATACGTTTTTCCATGCGATCAACCGCATCACGTAAATCATTTAATTCAGATTTTTGAATCATAAAATCCCGCTTGTTCAACAATACTTTCTTCTCTTCGCTCACATACTCAACAACATTGCCAATCAAATCACTTGCGGCAGAACGTCCAGCGGAAAGTATTTTTTTGCCCTGCCTAACTGCAAAGTTAGCAGGGGCATCGCCAATGAAATTTGAAAGATCTTCCTCGTACTCCCATCGAACTTGCCCAATCAACTGACCTAATAACTGAGCTAAATCAGCATCCCCAGAAATCTTCACCGCTTTAAAAGCCTGTTCTCGAAAATTGCCAGAACTTCCAGCCAACTCGCTTAAAGCTTTTGCAGAAATATCCAAGCTCAAAGAAGGGCTTGATATCGCAGTACATGCTGCCATTAGGCCAGTCGAAGTGATTTCAAAACAAAGATGGCCAAATGGCAATCCCACCAACATCGTTTTGCGTGCATGATGACCTAATTTAATCATCGCCCAAGGCTCACGAGATAAAACGTGATTAATACCCCGGCAAATGGCGCCAGCTGCAATAGTGTGGGTTGATGGTGGTTGGGTGTGCATAAGTGTAAAAAACCCGCACTAGTGCGGGTTTTCCAATGGAAAGTACCCTAAGCTTAAACCAACTGCTGAATACCCGCTAGTACCCAGCCGCCAGGGCCCTCTACTGGCTTGGTTAAGTTCCAGATTTCGGAAAACTGATTAGGGCTGGCACCAGCTTGTTCACAAATCATGCCCGAGAACTCTACGCTGCAAAAATAGTGGTCGCCAGTAGTTTCAATTCCGATTAATCGGGCATTCACTGCCACGACATCAGTCTGATTAAGACTATCAGAGCGCCCTGCCAAATCTTGTTGAATAGTAGCAAACATCACTTGCGTAGTGAACTCTCGTAAGGCCTCTAAATCACCTTGATCCCAAGCCCTTTGTAGCCCAACAAAATACTGTTTGGCATTTTCCAAAAATGCATATTCATCAAAGCCTGGGGGCAATGTGGATAAAAAAGGCTCTGGTTCCGCACCTACACCCCCAAATGCATTGGCTGCCGGATTAAAGGCGGACTCCTGTCGTGCCACTGAACCAGCATTCCCACTCGCAACACCCTGGGGAACGCGAGCACTTTGGCCTGCGCCTGAAAAAGTAGGGAGTAATTTTCTGATGACAAACATAATGACGAAGCCCGCTAACAGGGCAATCAGCAAACCCGTGATTAAGGAAGATGCCGCATCACCAAGCCCAAAATGGGATAGCAGATAACCAATACCAAGCCCAGCCGCTAGACCACCCAAGAGACCGCCCATTCCACCAAAGCGACTTGGGTTTGGAGCAGGCGTTGTCTGAGGAGCTGAAGCAGGTGCAGTAGGCTGCGCTTGCTGGACGGGGGCTGCCTGTCTTTGCATTGGAGCGCTTGGTGCTCTACCTAAGGTTCTACCACCGCCCAATCTTGCGGCTTCCACTTGACCCATTAAGGCAAACATCAAACTCAAACTTAACAACACCGCTTTAAAAAAATGCTTATTCACTTTTACCTACCTCGTGTAACGTCATAACGTCTTTACTTCTAAATAACTAAAGCCTCAGATATATTAATATTTGATACCAATGTGTAAGGCAACGATACCCCCAGTCATTCTGTGGGTCTCCACCTTGTCAAAGCCCAAACCTAACATAATGTCTTTTAACGCTTCAGCATCTGGATGCATGCGAATGGATTCCGCCAAATAACGATAGCTCTCAGAGTCTTGAGCAATTTTCTCCCCAAGCCATGGCAACACTTTGAATGAGTAGATGTCATAAACCGGCTGCAACATTGCATCAGGTTTTGAGAACTCCAATACCAACACACGACCACCTGGTTTAATTACGCGAAGCATTTCTCTTAAAGCCACATCCTTGTGCGTCATATTTCGCAAACCAAAAGCGACAGTCACCACATCAAAATGATTTGCTGGAAATGGAATTTTCTCTGCATCAAATTGCACACAAGGCACCGCTAAACCCTTGTCCAACAATCGATCTCGCCCAACCCCCAACATAGAAGCATTGATATCACTTAACCAAACTTGTGCCTCAGGGTTTTGACCCCAACCAGCAGCATGAGCAAAAGCCGCAGCTAAATCACCAGTTCCACCAGCAATATCCAAAATCTTTTGCCCAGGGCGTACTTGCGCACGAGCAATGGTCACTTTTTTCCATAAACGATGCAAGCCAAACGACATCAAATCATTCATGACATCGTATTTACTTGCTACCGAATGAAAGACCTCGGCAACCTTACCAGCTTTTTCAGCTTCATCAACGCTTTGATAGCCGAAGTGGGTTTTACTCATATGTGAATTTCTTTATCAATGAATTAGTGACTACCGCAAGAATGTCCTTGCTTTGTCATAGCGGCATCGCGGTCTACACCAGCAGCTGCCAATTTTTCTAAATACTCATTCCATAATGGCTGTTGGTTTTCGCAAAGATGTCGCAAATAATCCCAAGTATATAAACCTGAATCATGCCCATCAGAAAATGAGGGTTTAATGGCGTAATGACCTACTGGCTCAACATTGGTAATAACAACTTCTCGTTTACCAGTCTGCAAGGTTTCTTGCCCAGGGCCATGACCCTGAACCTCAGCCGATGGTGAGACTACCCTTAAAAACTCAAAAGGCAAGCGATAAGTTTTACCGTCGTCATAAGACAACTCTAAAAACTTAGATTGTTGATGAACAACTATATCGCTTGGAATCATTAAACCAAAACCCGTTCAATACCACCCTGATTGGCTTTAACCACATAATCTTCCATCCAGTTCTCGCCCAATAATTTTTGAGCCATTTCCACCACAATGTAATCAGCAGTAGTATCACTATCAGCATCAAAACGGATTAAGCCTTGCAGGCACGATGGGCAACTGGTGAGAACTTTTACCTTGCCAGTGAAATCATCCTTGCGTAATTCTGTGGCACCCTTTTCCATCTCTATTTGCTTGCGGAAACGCACTTGAGTGGAAATATCCGGCCGCGTAACAGCTAGGGTTCCAGACTCACCACAGCAACGGTCATTCTTTGGAATATAGGATTCATCATCCAATTGGATTAATTCATTCACGGTTTTAAGTGGATCCTGGAGCTTCATTGGAGAATGGCATGGATCGTGATACATATATCTCACGCCAGTTACACCGGAAAGTTTTACACCTTTCTCCAGCAAATACTCATGAATATCAATGATGCGGCAACCAGGGAAAATCTGTTCAAACTGATAGCCCGCCAATTGGTCGTAACACGTTCCGCATGACACAACTACAGTCTTGATATCTAGATAATTTAAGGTATTCGCAACACGATGGAAGAGCACTCGATTGTCAGTGATCATCTTTTCCGCTTTATCAAAGTCGCCATTGCCACGCTGCGGATAACCACAGCATAAATATCCTGGCGGCAATACGGTTTGCACCCCCACATTCCAAAGCATGGCTTGAGTAGCTAAGCCAACCTGCGAGAACAAACGCTCTGAGCCGCAACCAGGAAAATAGAAGACTGCTTCAGTATCAGCAGAAGTAGTTTTAGGATCACGAATAATCGGTACATAATTTGCATCCTCAATATCCAACAAAGCACGCGCTGTCTTTTTTGGAAGATTGCCGGGCATTTTCTTATTCACAAAGAAAATCACCTGCTCTTTAATGCTCGGCTTAAGAACCGTAGCGGGTGGATGAGCAGTTTGCTTACGTGCAGCTTTGCGGAAGATATCGTTACCCAAACGCTGCAACTTATAACCCCAACCAATCATCGCCTTACGAACAAGATTAATTGTTTCTGGGCTAGTAGCATTTAAAAAGAACATTGCTCCCGCTGTGCCAGGATTGAAGCGCTGCTGACCCATCTTGCGCAACAAGTTGCGCATATTCATGGTTACATCGCCGAAGTCAATTTTTACTGGGCAAGGCGCTAAACACTTGTGGCAGACCGTGCAGTGCGCTGCTACGTCGTCAAACATCTCCCAATGACGAATAGAAACTCCGCGGCGCGTTTGCTCTTCATATAAAAATGCTTCAATCAATAAAGAAGTAGCTAAGATTTTGTCGCGTGGACTATAAAGCAAATTTGCGCGAGGTACATGGGTGGAGCAAACAGGTTTGCACTTACCGCAACGTAAACAATCTTTAATACTATCGGCAATAGCTCCAATATCACTTTGCTGCATGATGAGGGACTCATGCCCCATCAGACCAAAGCTAGGGGTGTAAGCCATACTCAGATCAGCCTGAGGCATGAGCTTACCTTTATTGAAGCGTCCTTCTGGATCAACGCGCCTTTTATAAGCACGGAAATCTTTGAGCTCATCTTCAGTAAGGTATTCCAGCTTCGTAATACCAATACCGTGCTCACCAGAAATCACGCCATCCAAAGAACGTGCTAATTTCATAATCTTATCGACTGCTTGATGCGCATCTTGCAACATCTCATAGTCGTCTGAGTTCACGGGGATATTGGTATGAACATTTCCGTCACCAGCATGCATATGCAAGGCAACAAATACACGCTTACGCAAAATCTTTTTATGAATTGCTTCAAGCTCATTCAGGATAGGCTCAAAAGCCATACCACCAAAAATAGTGCGCAACTCTGAACGAATTTCAGTTTTCCATGAGGCACGCAGACTAAAGCTTTGTAATTGCGGGAAAAAAACATCCATTTGCGTCAACCACTCTGACCAGCGAGCGCGAACTGTCGCAATTAGGTCCAAAGCCTCTTGAACACGATCGCCTAAAATCTCAGCGGTAGCAATTTCGTACTCATCACCGCCCTTACCAAGCGGTAACGGGCCTTTTTTCAAAAAGGCTTCAAGAGCATCTAAAACTTGCAATTTGTTTTTGAGAGAGAGCTCAATATTGATGCGATCAATACCATCCGTGTATTCACCCATACGAGGTAATGGAATGACTACGTCCTCGTTGATCTTGAATGCATTGGTATGACGTGCAATAGCTGCAGTACGCGCACGATCTAGCCAGAACTTCTTACGAGCTTCGGGACTAACGGCTACAAAACCCTCTCCCACACGCAAGTTGGCCATGCGAACAACTTCACTTGTTGCAGCAGCCACTTGCTCTTCGTTATCACCTGCAATGTCGCCAAACAACACCATCTTAGGCAAGCCATTGCGTTTAGATTTAGTGGAATAACCCACCGCTCTTAAATAACGGTCATCCAAGTGTTCAAGGCCGGCTAGGATAGGTCCGCCATCCTTAGTCAGCCCATCTAAATACGCCTTAATTTCAACAATGCTCGGAATCGCTTCACGCGCTTGACCAAAAAACTCCAGGCAAACGGTGCGCATGTACTTAGGCATGCGATGCAAGATCCATTCAGCACTGGTGATTAAGCCATCACAACCCTCTTTTTGTACCCCTGGTAAACCTGATAAAAATTTATCAGTCACGTCTTTACCTAGGCCCTCCTTACGAAAGCGCTTGCCCTCAACCTCTAAAATTTCTTTTTTGAGAATACGTTCTCCAGGCTCACTTGTACCTTCAGACCAAGTTAATTGAAAACGAACTTGAGCAGCTTCATGAATCTTGCCTAGGTTGTGATCCAGTCGCTGAACATCCAACCAATTGCCTTCGGGATCAACCATGCGCCAGCTAGCTAAGTTATCAAGCGCAGTACCCCATAAAACGGCCTTCTTACCACCGGCATTCATCGCAATATTGCCACCAATACAACTTGCATCCGCTGATGTAGGATCAACAGCAAAGACGAGACCAGCATGCTCTGCAGCGTCAGAGACGCGACGTGTTACAACTCCAGCACCCGTAAAAATGGTGGGCACTTCATGATCCACGCCAGGCAAATGAGCGCTCTTCACGCCGCCAATATTCTGGAGTTTTTCCGTATTAATGACTGCAGATTTTGCATACAAGGGAATGGCTCCACCTGTATAGCCAGTGCCACCTCCACGCGGGATAATGGTCAGATCCAATTCAATACACGCTTTTACTAAACCTGGAATTTCTGATTCATAGTCAGGCTTGAGAACAACCAACGGAAACTCAACGCGCCAATCCGTGGCATCAGTCACGTGAGATGCACGCGATACGCCATCAAAACAAATGTTGTCCCCGGCAGTATGTCGTCCGAGCTCCTTGCGGGCACGTTTACGTAATTTCTCAACCTCTTCAAAACCATTTTCAAAATTTTCCACAGCTTGACGGGCTGCAGCTAACAAAATCTGAACTTGGCTTGCAGACTCTCCATTTGAGCGTTTTTCCACCTCTCCCAATCGATGCCATAGAGCATCAACCAACAACTTACGACGCTTTGCGCTATCTAATAAGTCATCCTGCAAAAATGGATTGCGCTGAACCACCCAAATATCGCCCAATACCTCAAATAGCATGCGTGCTGAACGTCCAGTACGACGGACTCCGCGGAGCTCATTTAAGACGCACCAAGACTCCTCTCCCAATAGACGAATAACAATTTCTCGGTCGGAAAAAGAGGTGTAGTTGTATGGTATTTCGCGTAAACGGGGTGAACCCGCCTCAGCGTCAAGCAACTGATTCAAAGCTAATGGAGCATTCATAGCGTTTTATTTAATAAATATGCATTTTAATTGAGCAATGCCGATATTGGCAGGAATCCCAAAAACTTGTCGATCAGCGCGATAAACCCTTTCAAATCTAAGGGTTTAGAGATCATCCGTGGTACGCTCATCGGATGGCAACGAACTATTTAAAGAAAATTTTATCGGCCCGCGTCTACGATGTAGCCAAGGAAACCGAGCTTGAACTGGCTCCAGAACTCAGCAAAAGATTGGGTAACCAGGTTTTACTCAAAAGGGAAGATAACCAACCGGTTTTTTCCTTCAAACTGCGGGGCGCCTATAACAAAATGGCTCATCTACCCCCAGAAGCACTCAAAAGAGGTGTTATTGCAGCTTCTGCAGGAAATCATGCCCAAGGCGTAGCCCTCTCAGCTGCCAAAATGAAGTGCAAAGCCGTCATCGTCATGCCAGTGACCACTCCTAGCGTCAAAATTGATGCTGTCAAAGCCCGTGGGGGCTCTTGGGTAGAAATCATTCTGCATGGTGAGTCCTACAGCGACGCCTTCAAGCACTCGGAAATATTAGAAAAAAAACGGGGCTTAACCTTTGTTCACCCGTTTGATGATCCAGATGTCATTGCTGGGCAGGGCACGATTGCTCAAGAGATATTTCAGCAACACCAAGAGCCTATTGAGGCGATCTTTGTTGCAATCGGCGGAGGTGGTCTTATTGCCGGCGTTGGTGAATACGTTAAAGCTGTCAGCCCAAAAACTAAAGTCATCGGAGTACAGGCATCAGATTCCGATGCCATGAAAAGATCTCTTGCGGCAAATAAGCGCATTGAACTCAAAGATGTTGGACTCTTTTCAGATGGAACGGCCGTCAAACTCGTTGGTAAAGAAACCTTTCGCATCTGTAAGCGCGTTGTCGATGACATCATCACCGTTGATACCGATGAAATCTGCGCGGCCATCAATGATGTCTTTACTGACACGCGCAGCATTCTAGAGCCCGCTGGCGCATTGGCTATAGCTGGTATGAAAAAGTATGTTGAGAAGCATCGCACCAAGAAAAAGACTTTAGTAGCCATTGCCTGTGGTGCAAACATGAACTTCAGTCGCCTGCGTTTTGTGGCGGAACGGGCTGATGTTGGTGAATTCCGCGAGGCAGTATTTGCAGTCACTATTCCAGAGGAACGTGGGTCATTCAAACGCTTCTGCGAGCTTTTGGGTAATCGTAATGTGACTGAATTTAATTACCGCATTGCCGATCAAAACGAAGCTCATATTTTTGTAGGTATCGGCACCCAAAAAGCTGGGGATAGCAAAACGATTGCAAAACACTTTGCTAAGGCCGGCTTTGCAACCATTGACCTTACTCATGATGAGTTAGCAAAATCTCATCTAAGACATATGGTTGGCGGTCGATCTGCCTTAGCAAATGATGAATGGCTCTATCGCTTTGAGTTCCCAGAACGCCCAGGTGCTTTGATGAAATTTCTTACGAGCATGGCTCCGAACTGGAATATCAGCCTCTTTCACTATCGCAATCACGGCGCTGATTACGGCCGCATCTTGGTGGGCATTCAGGTGCCCAAGAATGAACAGAAAAAATTACAAGGATTTCTGGCATCCTTGGGTTATCCCCATTGGGATGAAACCAATAATCCAGCTTATCGCCTCTTCCTAAAATAAGATGTCCTACACCCTCACTGGAAAACTTGTCGTTGCGATTTCATCGCGCGCCCTCTTTGATTTCGAAGAAGAAAATCGTATCTTTGAATCGACCGATGACAGCGCCTATATGAAGTTACAGCTAGAGAGACTCTCTAAAGCTGCGCAGACAGGGGTTGCTTTTCCGTTAGTCAAAAAACTTCTTGCCTTTAACGAAGATGGGGAACAGCGCGTTGAAGTGGTTATTCTTTCGCGCAATGATCCTGTAAGTGGACTGCGTGTTTTCCGCTCCGCTAAACATCATGGCCTGCAACTAGAGCGCGGAGTATTTACTCGTGGCCGCGCACCGTACCACTATCTACGTTCATTGCATGCCAATCTTTTCTTATCTGCAAATGAAGATGATGTCCGCGCCACGATTGAGGCTGGCTTTCCAGCGGCGCGCGTCTATCCAGAATCCAGTAAAACTGCTGAGTCACACCCCAATGAAATTCGCATAGCCTTTGACGGAGACGCCGTTCTTTTTTCAGATGAGGCTGAAAAGGTATATCAGGACAAAGGACTTGAGGCGTTTGTCGATCATGAAAGTAAAAAGGCTGATATTCCCTTGCCGCCCGGCCCCTTTAAGCCACTACTCGAAGCGCTTCACCGTCTACAACGCTCAACTAGTGAAACCGGTATGCGGATTCGCACTGCACTTGTAACCGCGCGCTCTGCGCCTGCACATGAGCGCGCTATTCGCACATTAATGGCATGGGGTGTTGATGTAGATGAAGCTATGTTCTTAGGCGGTTTATCGAAGAGCGAATTTCTTCGCGAATTCGAACCCGACTTCTTCTTTGACGATCAAACAGGCCATTGCCAGTCAGCCGCCTCCGTGGCACCAACAGGTCATGTTGTCTCTGGCGTATCAAATCGCCCTAAAACTTCCTAAGCAAAAAGATTTCTTTATATGGCTACATTACCGCTTGGTCAGAACTCCAGCTATCCAGATCAATATGATCCAAGTCTATTATTTCCGATACCTCGATCCGATAATCGCCTCAAGCTCCACATTCAACCGAATCAAGCGTTGCCCTTTATCGGCGTAGATTTATGGAATGCATTTGAGTTGAGCTGGCTCAATCAAAAAGGTAAACCTCAGATTGCTTTGGCTGAGTTTCAGATCCCTGCTGACTCGCCAAACATGATTGAGTCAAAATCTTTTAAGCTTTATCTTAATAGCTTAAACAATGCTCGCTTTGAGGATGCAAATGAAGTCAAAGAAAAAATAACAACTGATTTATCAACAGCTGCAGGAAGCAAAATTTTGACTCGCATCAATTCCACCGAGCTCGTTGCTAAAAAAGGCATTCAAGAGATGAGTGGTATTTTGCTAGACCGCCTGGATATTGAGATTGACCCTTACTTAGCTGCCGATCCAGCACTACTAGAAGTGAATGCGTCTTTTGGGCCTGTTGAGCAATGCTTTGTTTCTCATTTACTCAAATCCAATTGCCCAGTAACAGGTCAACCAGATTGGGCTAGCGTACAAATTCGCTATCAAGGTCGACCCATCTTGGAAGAAGGCTTACTGAGATACCTCATTGGCTTTAGACAGCTTGGTGAATTTCATGAGCATTGCGTAGAAACGATATTTTGCGATATCAAACGCCAATGCAAACCCGAAAAACTTTCTGTCTATGCGCGTTACACAAGAAGAGGTGGCTTGGATATCAATCCATTCCGAACTGACCACAATGCACCGTGGCCAGATAATACACGCCACGCCAGACAATAAAAAATTAGAGCTGGCTACCATCCTGTTTAGGTGCCGCCTGATCATAAATTTGCTCAAGATAGGCTGAAATACCAGGGGCTTGAGCAAAGCAACTTTTTACCACTGCAGGGTTCGTATACCAAGTTAAATCTCCTTTAGCTTCATCGATAAAGGATTTCATGACTATTGCGATATCTACATTATCTAACCCAGTTTTTTTCAATTTTTCAAAACCTGAAGCACATGCTCTAGTGAGATCTACTCCTTCAGCCTTTCCAATTCTCTGTAAAAAACTTGGTGATGAGTTATTCAAAACTTGCATGAAATTTTGACCCGAACCAGGAATCTGATAATTTAAAACATATTCAGATGAGAGATTCTCGCGGGTAGCCAGTCCATCAATATTGGATATAGCCGGATAAAACATAGTTCTAAAGAACTGGAATTCAAGTTTGACCGTAAACAATAATTGCTTATCCGCCTTAGGATCTTTTTGTAACTGCTGTATTTGCTTATCAGAAATACTGCTTAAACTTTGATCGGCTTTATAAACGGAAATTTCAACTGTTCGAATGCCTTTGCGTAGCTCAGACCAATTTAATGAAACAGGAACTTTGGCATCAATCATTCCCTGCAAAAGACTATTTGCTTTAGTTTGAGAGTCAGATAAAACGGAATTTCCAACCGTTGCAGAAACACCGCCAATAGCCGCAGCCGAACCACCAGTGGCAACAATAGCTGCAGCACCCAATAACAACTTTGCCGACCCTATAAAGTCTTGGTTTGAATCATTCGAACTTTTCACATTCAAAACCAGAGAAAGATTGCCGGGATTGAAAATGGAATAGGCCCCTAAATTTGCCATTGAAACAATTTGCAATGGGGTAGAACTTAAAGACGCACATTGCGAGCCATTCTCTCTACCGTCGAAAGTTGCAATGGGTATCTCTATCTTGTCCAGCTTACTTTTAAATCCCTGCGTAACAAGGGATAAAACCAGCTGAGTCTTATCAGAACCCCAAAAACTGCGGCTAGACATTTGAGTGCAACTACTCACTGGAATCACTTCAGAAGTGATTGTTAAGTAGCCATCATTCCCTTTGCCATCACGCAACCAATCTGGCGATTCTCCCCTTGCAAAGGAAGGGTTCATATCGGGAAAGAAAAAAGGTGCGGCTACAACAGTATTTGGCAAAAGAAACCATGCCGAAAGTACTGAAAGGAATAATTTAGATGACCCACAAATTCTCATGAGGTCATTTTAAGACGAATATCCTTCTGAAGAAAAAAGAAAACCCCAGTAAGCATCAAATCTGACTGGGGTTATTTAGCCTACAAATAGACTAATTGATATCTGGCATCCTAGAAAGGAATATCGTCATCCATTGCGCCCAATGATGCGGCATTAGAGGATCCTGATGGAGCGGAGTGCTCAACAGGTTTAGAGCGGCTATAACTTTCACTGCCACCCTCACTACCGCCTACAGGTTTGCCGCCAAGCATTTGCATGCTTTCAGCAACGATCTCTGTGGAATATTTTTCTTGGCCGCTAGCATCAGTCCATTTACGTGTTCGTAAACGACCTTCAACATAAACCTGTGAACCCTTTTTCAGGTATTGCCCAGCGATTTCAGCAAGCTTGCCAAAGAATGCAACACGGTGCCACTCTGTGGTTTCCTTCATTTCACCAGATTGCTTATCTTTATAGCGATCTGATGTTGCAACTGAAATATTTGTAACGGCGTCACCGCTTGGCATATAACGTGTTTCTGGGTCGCGCCCTACGTTACCTACGATGATGACCTTATTTACCGAAGCCATGTTGTCTCCCGAAGAAAATTGATGATATGTATTAAATCTTAAAGTGCAGCTAAAAATATATATTAAGTAAAGCTACGGCTATGTCGCTGCTTCTGAAGTCTTTGAATCCGCTACCTTCGCAGGCAAGTCTTGCATCGACCAAGCAATTATAAGCCAGCATAAAAGCAGGGCTGCGCCCATAGCAAAAACCGATAATTCGCCATGGCTATCCATTAACCAACCCCCAATTGCTGCGCCAGAAAACAGTCCTATTGATTGGGTGGTGTTGTATACGCCCAGAGCCGTACCCTTAGATTCTTTGGCAAACCGTGAAACCAATGAAGGCTGCAAAGCTTCCAATAAATTAAAGCCGACAAAGTAAATCAGCAATGCAGTCGCAATGACACCAATTGAGGATGCTCTGGTAAATACGCATTCAGCGATCAACAGCAATACAATCGCGACTAATAAAACAATACGTAACTGCTGCCTCTTTTCGCCCAAGATTAATATTGGCGCCATCAAGAAGAAGGAGAGCAGAACAACTGGAAGATAGATCTCCCAGTGCGAAGCGAGTGGCAAACCAGCCTCGACTAGCAAGCGCGGCACTACCATAAACATAGCAACTTGAGTTGCATGAAGGACAAAAACCCCAGCGTTCAAACGCATCAACTCAGGCCGGAAAAATACCTCTTTGATAGATGCTTGCACAGCTCTTTTTTCCGGTTTGGAATTTGGCAAAACAAAATAGGTCACCAACATTGCCAATACGCCAAGTACTGCAAGAACTATAAAAATGCCACTTAGACTAATTGCGCGATAAATGGGGGCTGCAACAACCAATGAGAGGGCAAAAGATAAGGCAATACTTCCACCAACCAAAGCCATGGCTCGAGTACGAACCTGCTCCCTAGTTAGATCTGCAACCCAAGCTGAAATGGCAGCAGAAATAGCCCCCGCGCCCATTACGCCACGGCCAATCGCAATCCACATCAAGTCATCACGAGCGGCGCAAATCAGAGCGCCAGCCACAAACAGGGAAAGACCCCAAAAAACAACTGGTTTTCGACCAATTCGGTCAGAAAGTCTGCCCAGGGGAATATAGAAGCAAGCCTGGACAATATTGAAGATACCCAAGGCAAGCCCTACCCAAAGTGCATGCTCACCTCCGGGCAAGCCCTGTGCATGGATGCTAAATACCGGCAAAAGTAGAAAAAGGCCCAACATACGGAGGCCGAAAATGCCTGCTAAGGCCAAAGTGGAGCGAAGTTCAGATGGATTCATGGGAAAGAGCTATATTAACAAGTTACGCTAAAAAATCATGAATACTGAAATAAAGATCCGCGGTGCACGTACGCACAACCTCAAAAACATCAATCTAGACATTCCTAGAGAGAAATTGGTCGTCCTTACAGGTTTATCTGGTTCAGGCAAAAGCTCCCTCGCTTTTGACACCTTATATGCCGAAGGGCAGCGGCGCTATGTAGAGTCGCTCTCCGCTTATGCCCGCCAATTCTTACAGTTGATGGAAAAGCCCGATGTGGATGTTATCGAAGGACTTTCGCCAGCAATTTCTATTGAGCAAAAAGCGACTAGCCATAACCCTCGCTCCACAGTTGGTACCGTCACGGAAATTCATGACTACTTACGCCTTCTATATGCCCGTGCAGGTACTCCGCATTGTCCAGACCATGATCTACCTCTAGAAGCCCAAAGCGTCTCTCAAATGGTAGATACGGTTTTAGCAATGCCTGAAGAAACTAAGCTCATGATTTTGGCTCCAGTTGTAAGCGAGCGTAAAGGTGAGTTTGTAGATTTATTTGAAGATCTCCAAGCACAAGGATTTGTGCGTTTTCGTGTTCGCTCGGGTGGTGGCACGACCAATACTGCCAAAGCGGAAATTTTTGAAATCGACCAATTACCCGCCCTTAAGAAAAACGATAAGCACTCAATTGAAGTGGTCGTAGATAGAATTAAAGTGCGCCCTGACATTCAGCAGCGTTTAGCAGAGTCATTTGAGACTGCTTTACGCTTGGCAGATGGTAAGGCGATGATTGTGGACATGGACACCGGCAAGGAGATGATTTTCTCCAGCAAATTTTCATGCCCTATTTGCTCATACTCACTACAAGAACTTGAGCCACGCCTCTTTTCCTTTAACAATCCAATGGGCGCCTGCCCTTCTTGTGATGGTTTGGGTCATCTTGCTTTTTTTGATCCAAAACGCATTGTTGCCCACCCCGATTTATCGCTAGCTTCTGGTGCAATCAAGGGTTGGGATCGACGCAACCAGTTTTACTTCAAGCTCTTACAAACTTTAGCCAAGCATGGCGGTTTTGATGTTGATAAACCGTTTGAACAATTAACTAAAAAAGCACAAGACTTGGTTCTACTTGGATCAGGCGAAACAACTATTCCTTTTGAATATATTAACGAGCGTGGTAAGACGAGCATTCGTGAACACGCATTTGAAGGAATCATCGCGAACTTTGAGAGACGTTATCGCGAAACAGATTCCGCAACAGTGCGTGAAGAGCTCTCGCGCTACCAAAATGTTCACTCATGCCCAGATTGTGGTGGCAGCCGCCTTCGCAAAGAAGCTCGCTTTGTCAAAGTGGGTGATAACGAACAATCTCGCGCTATTTATGAAATTAGTGCATTACCCCTCAAAGAAGCAAAAGACTACTTTGAGGCGCTTGAGTTAAAAGGTGCCAAACGAGAAATCGCCGATAAGATCGTCAAGGAAATTGGATCACGGCTACGTTTTCTGAATGATGTTGGCTTAGATTACCTCTCACTTGATCGTAGCGCTGACACCCTCTCGGGAGGCGAAGCGCAACGGATTCGCTTAGCTTCACAAATTGGATCAGGCTTAACCGGCGTGATGTATGTCCTAGATGAGCCTTCGATTGGATTGCATCAACGCGATAACGATCGCCTTATTGGCACCCTCAAGCATTTACGAGACCTAGGCAATAGCGTTCTGGTAGTCGAACATGATGAGGACATGATCCGGGCCGCCGACTACGTCATCGATATTGGCCCTGGTGCCGGTGTACACGGTGGCGAAGTGGTTTCACAAGGTACGCCTGAGCAAGTGGAAGCTGACCCCAACTCGCTCACTGGGGCCTATCTTTCCGGTCGAACAGCGATTGAGGTTCCCAAAAATCGCATTCCCGTCAATGATCGTTTTTTAGAAATCATTGGGGCACGTGGAAATAATCTCCAATCTGTTCATGCTGAGATACCAGTAGGTTTATTAACGTGTGTCACTGGTGTTTCTGGCTCCGGCAAATCAACCCTCATTAATGACACTTTGCATCATGCAGTTGCTCAACATATTTATGGCTCCATTGCAGAACCTGCAGCGCACGACGCCATCAAAGGCCTCGAGCATTTCGACAAGGTTATTAGCGTAGATCAATCCCCCATCGGCAGAACACCACGCTCTAATCCCGCAACCTATACTGGACTCTTTACCCCCATTAGGGAATTATTTGCCGGAGTTCCAGCATCACGCGAACGCGGTTATGAAGCCGGTCGATTCTCTTTCAATGTAAAAGGTGGTCGTTGTGACTCATGCGAAGGGGACGGTGTATTAAAAGTAGAGATGCATTTCCTACCGGACGTCTATGTACCATGCGATGTATGTCATGGTAAACGCTATAACCGCGAGACTTTAGATATTCGCTATAAAGGCAAAAATATTCATGAAGTGCTATCGATGACTATCGAGCAAGCGCATGAATTCTTTGAAGCAGTTCCTATAGTCAAACGCAAACTCAAAACCTTGCTAGATGTCGGCTTAGGTTATGTAAAGCTGGGCCAAAGCGCAACTACCTTATCGGGCGGTGAAGCACAGCGAGTGAAGTTATCTCTTGAATTATCTAAACGGGACACTGGTAGAACTCTTTATATCTTAGATGAGCCAACCACTGGTTTGCACTTTCATGATATTCAACTACTACTTACAGTGCTTCAGACCCTCAAGAAACAAGGCAATACGATTGTCATCATTGAACACAATTTGGATGTGATCAAAACGGCTGACTGGATTATTGACTTGGGTCCAAAAGGTGGCGCAGGTGGCGGCCAAATTATCGCCACTGGTACACCAGAAGAAGTTGCTAAAAATGAGGCGAGTTTTACTGGTCATTATTTGGCGCCATTACTAAAACGTAAGTCGCCTACTGGTAAGAAGAAGTAATTTATTTATCTTGTGATGTATTGCTCAGAGCAATTTAGATTCGGCTAAATCAGTCGCTTCTGAATTGCCTGAGAGCACCAAAATATCGTTAGCCATTAACCGCAAGTCCGGAGTAAGCTCTAGCTTCACATAGTCAGCACCTCCTATCTTGCGCCTCACTGCTTGAATACTGACGCCTTCATTTTCAAGATGTAATTCTGCGAGTGTTTTACCAATACTGACTGATTGAGGCAGCAAAGTCACGGAGTGCAAACGCCAAGATTCATTTGATCCGAAGTCCCCATCGGTATTTCCCCGGAAATAACCCCGAAGCAAGCTATAGCGCTCTTCCCGAGCATTCGTAATACGCCGCACAACCTTACGCATAGGCACGCCCATAATCAGCAAAACATGGGAAGCCATCATCAAGCTGCCTTCAATTAATTCTGGAACAACCTCCGTCGCACCAGCCGCCCGCAATTTTGCTAGATCTGAATCATCCTTAGTGCGCACCAAAACAGTCATACCTGGACGCAAGCGCTCCACTTGATGCAATACCTTAAATGAGGCTAGGGTGTCCGCATAAGTAATCACCACCGCCTTGGCGCGAGATAAGCCGGCTGCTATAAGATAGTTTTCGCGACTTGCATCCCCATAGACCACGTTATCACCAGCAGCTGCAGCCTCTTTCACTCGATCGGGATCCATATCCAATGCAATGTAAGGAATTTTTTCCTGATCAAGCATACGGGCTAGACTCTGTCCTGAGCGCCCAAATCCACAAATCACGACATGGTTTTCCGTTAATACACTTTTGGCCGCAACGCGTGTCAAGGCAAGCGATTGTAATAACCACTCATTACTAGAAAAACGCATTGCTATACGATCGCTATATTGAATGAGGAAAGGCGCGCCGAACATTGATAGAAGCATTGCCGCCAAGATCGCCTGACTTAATGCAGGAGCAATTAAATCTAAGCCATCTATTTGATTGAGTAAAACAAAACCAAATTCTCCTGCCTGCGCCAAGCAGAGGCCTGTCCGAATAGAAATGCCAGGGGTTGACCCAAAAAATCGTGCAAGAAGTGCAATTAAGCCAAATTTAAATACCAGCGGTCCAATCAGCAATGCCAACACCAATAGCCATTGCTCAAAAATGACCTGGAAGTTCAGCAGCATTCCAATGGTGATAAAGAACAATCCCAACAACACATCCCGAAATGGTTTGATATCTTCTTCAACCTGATGACGATAGGGAGTTTCAGAGATCAACATTCCCGCTAAAAATGCACCAAGCGCTAATGACAAACCAAAATGCTCTGTTAAGGCTGCCATACCCAAAACAATCAGTAAAAGATTGAGCATGAATAATTCTTGAGAACGAAGTTTTGCTACCAATCTAAACCAATGACTCATCAAGCTTTGACCAATAAAAAAGATCAACACCAGGGCAATCGTGATTTTGATAGAAGCTGCAGTTAGGGCAATAAACAGATCACCTGGATTCTTACCTAGCGAAGGCAACAGAATCAGGAGAAAAACCACGGCCAAGTCCTGAAATAGCAATATACCGACTACATTACGCCCATGCTGGGTTTCAAGCTCGGACCGGTCGGAAATCAGTTTTGTGACAATCGCCGTTGAAGACATCGCAAGGGCACCACCCAAAGCAATAGCTGCGCGCCATGAAATGGGGTAAATCCAATTCATGAGGAGGCTAACTGGTACAGCTAGCAGCATGGTCAAGATAACCTGGCTACCCCCCAAACCAAATACGATCGTACGCATGGCTCTGAGCTTATGGAGGTTAAATTCCAGGCCAATCGAAAACATTAAAAAAACCACGCCAAATTCGGCTAAATACTTCACGGTTGCCGAATCGTTGGCCAAGCCCAGGGCATTAGGGCCAATTAAGACGCCAATAGCCAAGTAGCCCAGAATGGGGGGTAGACCAAAATAGCGGAAAATAACCACCCCGGCCACTCCAGAGGCCAGCAAGATGAGAGTTAATTGAAGGACTGACGGCATATACTTACCCGATGATAGCTAAGACTCGTGACCGAACCCTAAAGCTTGCGCGTGACACCCTCACTATTGAGGCTGCTGCACTGCAAACTATGCGTGATCGCCTTGAGGGACCCAATGCAGATGCCTTGGTACTCGCTGTTGAACTTTTACACAGTTGCAAGGGTCGCATTGTCGTTTCTGGAATTGGTAAATCTGGCCACATCGCTCGTAAAATTGCCGCTACCTTTGCCTCCACAGGCTCCCCCGCTTTTTTTGTACACCCCGCTGAAGCTAGTCATGGTGATCTGGGGATGGTGACCCGGGATGACATTTTTGTAGCGCTTTCTAATTCTGGGGAAACCGATGAATTGCTAACTATTGTGCCAATTATCAAGCGCACTGGCGCAAAGCTGATTGCCCTAACTGGCGCACCCAACTCTTCATTAGCAAAACTGGCTGATGCACATTTAGATACAAGTGTAGAGAAAGAGGCTTGCCCACTCAACCTTGCCCCCACTACCAGCACTACTGCAGCTCTTGCCATGGGAGACGCCTTGGCCGTTGCGCTACTGGATACTAGGGGCTTTCAAGCGGAAGACTTTCAACGCTCACATCCTGGTGGCCGACTTGGCCGCAAGCAATTGATGCATGTCAGCGAAGTCATGCGCAATCTTGATGAAACACCAAAAATATCACTCCAGGCTTCATTGCAAGAGGCTCTACTAGAGATGACTGCCAAACGGATGGGTATGGTGGTAACTTTAGATCAAGACCAAAGAGTTGCCGGCATTTTTACAGATGGGGATTTACGTCGCCTTTTGGAAAAGAGTACCAATTTGGATGGCGTTACGCTACAAGAAGCAACAACCGCAGCACCTCGCACCATTCCTCCGGAGCTACTCGCTGAAGAAGCCATTGAGATGATGGAAAAACACCGCATCAACCATTTGGTTGTTACCGACCCTAACGGCGCCCTGCTCGGAGCACTTAATTTGCACGACTTATTCGCAGCCAAAGTTATTTAATTTATTCTCATGTCTAACGCTTTTAATACCCACAAAACCAATCCCTCCAGCCAACATCCCCAAGCTTGGGATCGCGCCAGCAAAATTAAGCTCCTTGTTTTGGATGTAGACGGCGTGCTAACCAATGGCCAAGTGTTTATCGGGGCCGACGGCAAAGAAACATTGAAAGCTTTTGATATTCAAGATGGCTTGGGCATCAAGTTATTGGAGCAAATTGGTATACCGACCACCATCATTACCGGACGCAGCTCCAAGATGGTTTTAGGGCGTTGTGAAGAATTGGGTATTAAGCATGTACAAATGGGTGTGGGAGATAAAGCAGTAGCTTTAGATAAAGTTCTGCAATCCCTATCCCTATCGCATGAAGACTGCGCAGTGATGGGTGATGACTGGCCGGACCTGAAGATGATGAAAGGAGCTGGACTGAAGGTCTGCCCAGCTCAAGGGCATCAAGCGGTAAAAGAAGATGCTCACTATGTCACCACCAATGCAGGTGGCAGTAGCGCTGTTCGTGAAGTATGTGACCTCATCCTTAAGGCGCAGAATCGATACGAGGAATTGCTAAACCAGGCGCGTAGTTAACAATGCAATTAAATTCGGGGAAAATCAAAACGGGAATCTTGCGTAGCCTTTTACGCTTGACCCCTTTGATTTTGATGGGCATCCTGACCTTGTCGACTTTTTGGCTGGTTAAGAAGAGTGCGCCACCAGATGGCCCCGCCATAGAACGGGTTCGACTTCATGAGCCTGACTACACTATTAAAGATGGGTCTCTCTCAGCCTTGAACGAATTGGGGAACACCAAATATCGACTTCTGGGGAAAAAAGTTACCCACTATGATGACGATGCCTCGATTGATATTCAGACCCCAAGAATGCGCCTTTTCCAAGCCCAAAAAGCACCAGTAACTGTGAAATCCGATACCGGTCACCTTGATGGTGACCTCACGATTCTAGATTTGGTGGATAACGCTGAAATATTTCGTCCAGCTCAACCTGCTACTGAAGCAGAACCGGCAACCCTGCGGATGCTTGCCAAATCCTCTTATTTTAAAGTGCTGATTAACGATGATGTCATCGAAACAGATCGACCTATCACGCTTGAACAAGGCATGTCAGTAATGAACTCTACCGAAGGCGGGATATTTAATAACGTCGAGCAAAGCATGATTCTCTCCGGACAAGTAAGAGGGCGAATAGAGCGTCTACCCAAAGGAGGTCAACCGTGAAGTTTTTACTTGCTGCCGCCCTCCTTCTCATTGCTACCAATCCTATTATTGCGTTTGCTGAAAAGGCAGACCAAGATAAGCCAATTATTCTTGAGGCCGAGAAAGTATCTGTCAATGATGTTCAACAAGTCTATGAACTTGATGGCCAAGTATTACTCATCAAAGGTAGTATTGTCGTCACCGGGGAGCAAGGCAATATTAAAGTTGACCCTGAGGGTTATGAGTATGTGGATGTCAAAGGTAGTCCTGAAACAGCGGCAACTTTTAGACAGCGACGCGAAGGCTTAGCCGACGAGTTTATGCAAGGCCGTGGCAATCAAGTTTCATACAATGCTAAAACAGAACTGCTTACCCTGACTGGTGATGCGAGCTTAAAGCGCCTATTGCAAATGCAATTATTAGATCAATTACGTGGCTGGAAAATTGAGTACGATGATGTGAAGCAGTACTATCGTGTGTCACCGCCTGAAAATGCAAAACCGGAGGACCTACCCTTGGCTAGAGCCATCCTTTCACCAAGACGAAAAGCCACACTAGAGAAATGACAGTAGATTCAGCTATCGCTAACGGCCCCGCCATATTAAGTGCGCACCACCTTCAAAAGCGTTATGGCTCGAGAACGGTTGTACGCGATGTTTCCATTGAGGTGAAATGCGGTGAAGTTGTAGGCTTACTTGGGCCCAATGGTGCAGGTAAAACTACCTCCTTCTACATGATCGTCGGGCTAGTTCCCTTGGATGGCGGAAACATTAATCTTGATGGCGCTGATATTACCCATTTACCGATCCATGAGCGTGCCCGTATGGGCCTCTCTTATTTGCCACAAGAAGCTTCTGTTTTCAGAAAACTCAATGTTGCTGAAAATATTCAAGCGGTATTGGAATTGCAAGTTCAAGGCGGCAAACGCCTCAGCAAAGCGGAGATTGAGCATCGCTTAAACGAACTCTTGGGCGAACTCCAAATTAGTCACCTCAGAAACAATCCAGCCCTCTCACTTTCTGGGGGCGAAAGGCGTCGCGTTGAGATTGCTAGAGCACTGGCATCCCAGCCTAAATTTATTTTGCTAGATGAGCCCTTTGCTGGTGTCGACCCCATTGCGGTTGGAGAAATTCAACGCATTGTGCGATTCCTACGAGATCGTCAAATCGGCGTTTTAATTACCGACCACAATGTTCGGGAAACCTTGGGCATTTGTGACCACGCTTACATCATTAGTGAAGGTAGCGTTCTAGCTGCCGGCAAGCCAGATGAAATCATCCAAAATGACGCCGTAAGAAGAGTTTATTTAGGCGAAAATTTCCGGATGTAGTCCTAAGGCCAATAGAAATTAGCTGATTAAAAAAAATAAAATTTCTTTTCCCTCTTGGTTTTAAGGCAAATCGCTGATACGCTGGAGGTTCATGAAATTGCTTTAGGAAAATCATTACCAAGATTACAGGGGTTTGCAAGGCCCCCTGCTAATACGCCTGCGTATGTACATTTCAAAGGAGCTGCTGATGAATTTAAAAATTAATAGCCGTCATATTGAGGTTACCCCAGCTATGCGTACCCACCTTGAAACGGGGTTAAGTAAAATTCGCAAGCACTTTGATCATGTTCTAGATGCCTCCGCCTTTCTCATTATTGATAATGCGAAAGAAAAAGATAAGCGCCAAACCGCGGAAATTACCCTTCACCTAAAAGGCAAAGAACTTTTTGCAGAAGCCCATAACGCTGATCTCTATCACGCAATGGATGCAGTGGTTGATAAACTTGAGCGCCAGGTTACAAAACACAAAGAGAAGATTCAAGATCACCATCACGAAAAGCATTTTGAGTAATGCTTAAGTCAGGACACCTATAATCAATAGACATGAATGCCCTGACCAATCTTTTTACCCTCGACTGCATTGCATTAGATAACCCTTCGAAAAGCAGGGCTGATGTCTTTGCAGCCGCTGGGGCTATGTTTGCCAAGCAAGCAGGTATCGATCTTGATGCCGTAGTTGGCTTCCTGAATGCTCGTGAGGATTTAGGCTCTACCGCTCTAGGGGCTGGAGTAGCAATCCCACATGGCCGAGTAAAAGGACTCAAACAACCCATAGCCGCTTTTATCAAACTCAAAGATCCTATCGAGTTTGCAGCTCCAGATAGCGGACTAGTTTCTACTTTTATATTTCTGCTAGTGCCTGAAAAGGCAACGCAGCAGCATCTTGAAATTCTTTCCTCGATTGCCCAACTCCTCTCGGATCCAAGCGCACGCAAGATCTTTGCTTCCGAAACTAATCCCGAGAAGGTTTGCCAATTACTTCAGCAATGGGGATCGATTGCATGACCCAGCCTTTGCTGTTAGAGGGCGTTAATGCGCAGCAGATTTTTGACGATAACGTTGCAGAGTTAAAACTTTCTTGGATTGGTGGACTTGAAGGTGCTGATCGCACATTTCCACCAGAGGCTGTAAAGGCTGCAGCCGCGAGCTCTGACTTAGTGGGCCATTTGAATCTGATTCACCCTAGCAGGATACAGATTTTTGGCGAACAAGAGGTGAGTTATCACGCGGACCTAGATCAAAAACAAAAACAAGAACAGATTTCGAGCTTGATTTCAAAGACGCCCCCATGCGTCATTGTTGCGGACGGAAAGCCAGCTGACCCTGACCTACAGCTTTTCTGCCAAAGATCTTCCACCCCCTTATTTACTACAGCCGTTTCTGCTGCCGCAGTCATTGACCATCTCCGCACCTATCTCACAAAGATTGGCGCACCCCAAATAACTATGCACGGGGTATTGATGGATATCTTAGGGCTAGGCGTCTTAATTATGGGTGAATCTGGCTTAGGAAAAAGCGAGTTAGGATTAGAGTTAATTTCTCGTGGCCACGGCCTTGTTGCGGATGATGCCGTTGACTTTGCCCGCCTTGGACCAGACTATATTGAGGGTCGTTGCCCTGTGATTTTGCGCAACCTGCTAGAAGTCCGCGGTCTAGGTTTATTGGATATTCGCACCATCTTTGGTGAAACAGCCGTAAGACGGAAACTGAAATTGCGTTTAATTGTTCAGCTGATGCGTAGAACTGATGGGGAATTTGAACGCTTGCCCCTAGAGGCCCAGCACATTGATGTTTTAGGAGTTCCGATCCGTACGGTAAAAATTCAGGTGGCAGCAGGTCGAAATATTGCGGTATTGGTAGAGGCTGCAGTACGAAACACAATCCTACAGTTACGAGGCATTGATACCCTAAAAGAATTTATGGAGCGTCAACGTATTCAAATGAATATTGAGGCAGATTCAAGCAAGTCTCAAGGGCGACTTTTGTAGTATGCAAATTAATCTGATTACCGGCATATCCGGCTCAGGTAAATCGGTAGCGCTACGAGCTTTCGAAGATGCGGGCTATGACTGCGTCGACAATCTCCCCGTCTCTCTTCTGGAAAGTCTTATTACCACCCTAGAAGCGGAAAAAAGCGAGCGAGTAGCGGTTGCCATCGATGCTCGGCGCGGTCAGTCCATCGCAGATTTGCCGCTCATTCTAGAAAACCTACGACGCACTCATGAAGTGCGAATTCTGTTTCTCAACGCCGATACCAATACCCTGGTACAACGTTTTTCAGAGACAAGACGTCGTCACCCCCTATCTGCCAACAAACACCAATCACAATCCGCTACCTTGATCGAGGCTATTGATAAAGAGCGTAACTTACTGGAGCCTTTACGCTCTCAAGCACACAGTATTGATACCAGCAATCTGCCAGCGCATGCTCTACGCTCATGGATTCAGGATTTACTTAAAGATAAGCCTTTAGGTCTTACCGTTGTATTTGAATCCTTTGGATTTAAAAAGGGCGTTCCCAGCGAAGCGGACTTGGTATTTGATGTGCGCTGCTTACCCAACCCACATTACGACAAAATATTGCGCCCACTAACGGGCAAAGACAAAGCTGTTCAAGAATTTCTAGAAATCATTCCTGAAGTGATCAGCATGGAGTCTGACATCACAAAGTTTATTGAAAAATGGCTGCCACATTACATTGCCGATGGTCGGAGTTATTTGACGGTTGCTGTAGGTTGCACTGGCGGTCAGCATCGCTCCGTATATCTAGTGAATCGTCTTTGCGAGCATTTTCAGGCGCAAAAGGGGTTAAGCACCCTGCAAATTAATTTTTTAGATCGCCATCGCGAACTGGACTCAATCCCTGCAAAAGCAACTTAATCGGCTGAGGCAAGCCATAAGCTCCTAAGTTTCGTAGCGGTATCCATCGTAAATCTACAGCAGCAAAATCATAGAGATCTTTGATACGAACCTCCCAAATTTGCATCCATAAACGTCGGTGCGTAAAAACATGTTTTATATGCGGGCCACGGTGGATTTTCTGACACTGCTTTTGTAATGCCTTGGCCTCGTTGGGTAATATTAGATCAAAGAGTTCAGCGCTACTCTGCTCTTCAGCATGCTCGCCTCTACTCTTGGTTCGCCAAATAGACTCAGGTAAAGACCATAGACCGCCCCAAATGGCTTTGCTTGGACGCTTTTGCAAAAGTATTGAATCACCGTGTCGCAATAAAAGCATGTCGCAATCAAATTCGGGTGACTTAGCTTTAATCACCTTTTTCGGAAAAGAAAGCACTTGATCGCTTAGGTTAGCCTGGCAATTTTTTGCGAAGACACATTTTTGTAACCCACTGAGACACACGGGCTTACGAGAGGAGCACCAGGTGGCACCAAAATCCATTAATGCCTGGGTATAGACGGGCATATCTTGAGATTTTTTTGGGAGAAGTTCTGTAGCTAATTCCCATAACTGATTCTCAAATGCTTTTTCCTGTAACGCGCCCTCAATAGCAAAAATACGAGCCAAAATGCGTTTCACATTAGCATCTAAAATTGGTGCGCGCTCATGAAATGCAAAAGCAGCAATCGCTCCAGCAGTTGATCTACCAATGCCCTTTAACTGTTCAAGCAATACAGGATCTTTTGGGAACTGCCCAGAAAATTCCACCATCACTTGTTTTGCACAGGCATGTAAGTTGCGAGCACGCGAGTAATAACCAAGACCAGCCCACTCCGCTAATACTTCATCTATATCTGCAGCAGCCAATTTCTTGACGGTGGGAAAGCGCTTCATGAAACGTGGGTATCGCTCTAATACCGTTGCCACTTGTGTTTGCTGCAACATGATTTCAGAAACCCATACTGCATAGGGATCACGGTTACCTTGCCAAGGCAAGCCATGGCGGCCATCTAAGGCATGCCAAGCAATTAACTGTTTTGAAAATTCTAAAATTAGCGCTTTTGACATTGAGGGCAGTAATAAGTAGAGCGTTGACCCTGCACAATTTTTTTAATCGGTGTTTTGCATTCCTTACATGGGAGATCTTTACGGTCATAGACTTTGGACTGCACCATAAAATGCCCAGGATCACCCTCGCTATTTACAAAATCCTTGAGGGAGCTACCGCCAGTATCGATCGCTTTTTGAAGAATTAATCTCACTGCAAGAGCCAAACGAACATACTGAGGCTTCGTTAGTTTTCCCGCAGCTTTCGTTGGATGAATACCGGCTACAAATAAACTTTCGGAACAATAAATATTGCCGACACCCACTACAGCTTGACCAGCAAGCAAAAACTGTTTTACGGAAATGCTACGACCCCGAGAATGGCGATACAACACTTCCGCCCCAAGATTGCCAGAAAACTCTTCAGAAAAAGGCTCTACCCCCAACTTTTGTAATAAAACCTGCTGCTCAATAGGCCCCTTAGATTTAGGATGCCATAAGACTGCCCCAAATTTTCGGGGGTCATGTAAACGCAAACTGATGTTGCCAAAATCAAAAGTCACTCGATCATGCACTTTTAATGGATCACTAGTGGGAAGTACCCGCAAGGTTCCCGTCATCCCCAAATGCAATAAAAGATAACCAGTGTCCATCTCTAAAAGCAGATACTTTCCACGGCGCTTAATTGAGCTAACCTTCTGGCCTGGCAGGATTTTTTCCAATAAATTTGGGACGGGCCAACGCAAACGCCCATCAATTACATGAACTGCGCTAAGCGTCCGCCCCATTAAATGGGGGGAAATTCCTAATCGAGTGACTTCTACTTCTGGAAGTTCTGGCATCGATCCATTGTAGATTCGCGGATTAGAATGTGCTTATGACCAAATTCATATTCAAGCCACTTGTTAGAGGCCTTTTACTTGCTAGCGCCATAGGGCTTATCGGTTTTTCATCCTCTTTAGCCCTAGCACGCACAAATAGCCTGGAAAGTGGTGAAGCTGTATTTGAAGTTCTGGCCTCAGAAATCGCCCTACAGAGGGGTGAGGCTGGCTTGGCGTACAAAACCTACCTTGATCTCGCACGCGAGCTTAATGATCCGCGCTTAGCTCAAAGAGCCATGGAGATTGCCATTGCAGCAGGTGCGCCTGAGTTAGCACTTCAAGCAGCGCAAACTTGGGAAAGTTTGGCTGGACCCTCCCAAACTAAACCCAAAGAAGTCCTCATCACACTCTTGATTGTGAATCAACGATGGTCGGACATTGTTCAGCCTACTATAAGCCTACTTAAACAACAAAACCCTGCTGAGCGTGAAAAAACCTTGCAGCAGTTGCAAGTTTTGATGTCAAAGGCTCCAGATGACTCAGGGGCTATGCTCGCTTTTTATGACATTGTGTCGACCCTCAAGCCTGAACCACGAGACCTGGGGACGCTTTATACCTACGCTATGTCCGCAGAAAAGGCAGGGCATACCGATCTGATGGAAAAAATACTTCGTTCAATCTTGCGAAGAAACCCTAATGATGTAAATAGCCTTAATGCTTTAGGTTATTCATTGGCAGATCGAAATCAAAATTTACCCGAAGCATTTAAGCTCATCAGCAAAGCACACCAACTCTCACCAAAAGATGCTTTTATTTTGGATAGCCTAGGTTGGGTGAACTTCAGACTCGGTAATAATTCAGTTGCACTCCAAGATCTGCAACAAGCCTTCAATACTCAACCCGAAGCGGATATCGCAGCCCATCTAGGTGAAGTTCTATGGGTCATGAACCGCCCCGCTGAAGCAGAGGATGTATGGCGCCAAGGTCAAAAACTTGATGCAAATAATCCCACCCTTAAAGAAACTTTACAACGCTTAAAACCCGATTGGTCATTAGTTGCCCAAGCTCCACAGGGCTCATGGGATGGCCGTTTTGCCGTCAAAGTAACCGGTCTCACAGATACTAAAAATCAAGGTGGTTCAGGTGGTTTTACCTTGACCCAAGATGCGCTGAAGGATATTTTAGAAATTCGCAACCCTATTGGCACCTCAATTGCGAAGATCACTATCACCCCTGGCGAAGCCACTTTAGAGCGCGATGGTCAAACAGTAACCGCAGTTGATGCTGATACCTTAGTTCAAAATACTTTAGGACTCCCTCTTCCTGCCCGTGGGCTATCAGACTGGTTGCGTGGCCAAGTACGGCCTGGAAGTAATGCGAGCGTTGAACGTAATGACAAGGGCCAAGTAAGCAAGATCTCACAAGATGGTTGGAGTCTCACGTATAACTGGAGCGCCTCAAATCGCTTGGAAAAGCTCAATATGACCCGCAGCTCAAATGTGGGTTCTGTTGATATTCGTCTGATATTTGATAACCCCAATGAGTGATGTAAATGCATCATTGGAGCTTTTGGCACCAGCCAAGCTCAATTTATTTCTTCACATCATTGGCCGTCGTCCAGATGGCTATCACCTACTCCAATCTGCTTTTCAATTAATTAATTGGTGCGATACGGTCAATTTAACGTTAATTCCAGAAAATGAGATCCGACGAATTAATCCGATTCCTGGCGTACTCCCAGAGGAAGATTTAGTCGTGCGCGCAACCAAACTTCTTAAAGACCTTGGCGGCATCAGTAGTGGCGTTGAAATTAGACTCAAAAAAGAAATACCTATAGGAGCAGGTTTAGGGGGTGGTTCATCAGATGCAGCCAGCACCCTCATTGGCTTAAATTCTTTATGGAATCTTCGGCTTGATAAGGCTACTTTGAGCACAATTGGCTTAAAACTTGGGGCCGACGTGCCTTTCTTTATCTGCGGAGAAAATGCATTTGTAGAGGGGATTGGAGAGAAAATCAAGGAAATATCCTTGCCAGCTAGGGACTTTTTGGTAATTTTCCCGAATAAAGGCATTAGCACCGTTGATATTTTTAAGGACCTTCAATTGACCAGAGATCATGCTCCGATTACAATAGATCGCTTTCTTGCATCGCCATTGTTATATCAATCAAATGATTGTCAGGCGGTAGCGATGCGGATATATCCTGAAGTGAAGCAAGCATTAGATTGGATTGCCAAGGTGTTGCCAGAATCAGCACCTTGCATGTCTGGATCTGGAAGTAGCGTATTTACTGCCTTAGAGCCTGAGACAGAGACCGCAAAACTGGAAAATCTTTTGCAAAATCTTCCAAAGGGATGGGTAGGTCGAATTGTTAGGGGGCTAAATAAAAATCCCGCTTACAATTTGATTTCTTCAGAATGACCTGTAGGGGAATCGCCAAGCTGGTTAAGGCACTGGATTTTGATTCCAGCATGCGAAGGTTCGAATCCTTCTTCCCCTGCCAAATACTGTTGAAACACCAATAAGACACCCATTCAACACCCTTTCAAAACTCCAAAATAGCCTATGTCCGCCCCCATGAACGCTGATTTATTGACTCTATTTACAGGCAACGCAAATCCCGTTTTAGCGCAGGCAGTTGCTAAAGAACTCAACCTTCCGATGGGAAAGGCTTTTGTTGGCCGCTTCTCCGACGGTGAAATTCAAGTAGAAATTCAAGAAAACGTTCGCGGTAAGAATGTCGTGGTTATTCAGTCGACCTGTGCGCCGACAAATGACAGCTTGATGGAGCTGATGATCATGATTGACGCTCTAAAACGAGCATCTGCAAGGCGCATAACCGCAGTGATTCCTTACTTCGGGTATGCAAGACAGGACCGTCGTCCACGTTCGGCGCGAGTTGCTATCTCTGCCAGAATCGTTGCCAACATGCTTCAATCAGTCGCTGGTGTTGAGCGTGTTCTGACAATGGATCTGCATGCCGACCAAATTCAAGGCTTCTTTGATATCCCCGTGGATAACATTTACGCTTCCCCAGTATTGCTTGATGATCTTCAAGCTCAAAAAACTCAAAAAGACCTCATCATTGTTTCTCCAGACATTGGAGGCGTTGTTCGCGCCCGTGCGATGGCAAAACAATTGGGCACTGATTTGGCAATTATTGATAAGCGCCGCCCTAAAGCCAACGTATCTGAAGTGATGCATCTTATCGGCGAAGTAGAAGGCCGTCACTGCGTCATCATGGATGACATCATTGATACCGGCGGAACCCTTTGCAAGGCCGCAGAAGCTCTGAAAGAACGTGGTGCTAAGGGCGTTACCGCCTACTGTACCCATGCCGTCCTGTCGGGCGGAGCTGTTGCTCGTATTGCTGCCTCACAATTAGATGAACTAGTCGTTACCGATACAATTCCTTTGACACCTGAGGCGATGAAAGTCGCCAAAATTCGTCAATTAAGCGTTGCCCCTCTTCTAGCCGAAACGCTTTCTCGGATTAGCAAGGGTGATTCAGTAATGTCGATGTTTGCTGAATAAGTTAAAAAATCCCGTTTTTTATCCCATTTATAGCGGTTTTGATGCCCTCTTCAGGGCCCATGGGCAATCCCACGATATAATCAAAGGCTTTTCTGTTTGGTCGCGAACGGAAATTAACCTTAATTTTGGGAATTCAATATGAAAGTAGTAGCCTTTGCAAGAAGCGTACAGGGAACGGGTGCGAGCCGCCGTCTGCGCAACTCCGGTAAAACTCCGGGAATTATTTACGGTAGCAATGACCCAGCACTCGCAATTGAGTTGGATCACAATGCGCTGTTCCATGCTCTCCGTAAGGAAGCGTTTCACTCCTCTATTCTTGATCTAGAAGTTGATGGCAAAGCACAAAAAGTGTTATTGCGCGACTATCAGATGCATCCTTTTAAACCATTGGTATTGCATATCGACTTTCAGCGTGTTTCAGCTACTGAGAAAGTTCATATGCGCGTTCCATTACATTTCACAAATGCTGATGCGTCAGATGCTGTGAAATTGCAAGGTGCGGTAGTTAGCCATATTGCAACTGAATTGGAAGTTTCATGCTTACCAGCAGATTTGCCAGAGTTCATTGAAGTGGACTTGGGCAAGATTGAAGTTGGTCACGCTATCCACGCTAAAGATATCGCATTGCCAAAAGGTGTTTCATTGGTATTGCATATTGAACAAGAAAATCCAGTTCTCGCTAATGCACGCATTCCAACTGTTAGATCTTCTGATACTGAAGCAGCTCCGTCAGCAGCTCCAGCAGCAGATGCTGCAAAAGATAAAGCTTAATCATTTAAAGCCGCATATTTTGCATATAAGAAGACCCGCTTTGGCGGGTTTTCTTTTTTGTAGAAACGCTGTTATCTTTAAACTTACATCATGACTAAATTAATTGTTGGCCTAGGTAATCCAGGTGATGATCACGAATATGATCGCCATAATGCAGGATTCTGGTTTGTTGATGCATTAGCAAAACAATTGGGCACGAAATTCGAAACTGAAAAGCGCTTTCATGGCAAAGCAGCAAAGGCCAAATGGGAATCGGAAGACCTCTGGCTACTCAAGCCTAGCACTTACATGAACCTCAGTGGACAGTCTGTTGGCGCCTTGTGTCGTTTTCACAAAATCTTACCTAAAGATATTCTGGTAGTACAGGATGAGCTGGATCTTAGGCCCGGCACCGCGCGTATCAAGCTTGGTGGTGGTACTGGTGGCCACAATGGCCTAAAGGACATACAAGCCCATCTCGGAACCCCTGAATACTGGCGACTACGACTTGGTATTGGACACCCACGTGATTTAGCTGGCGACGGACGCCCTATGGATGTGGCCGACTATGTATTGAGAAAGCCTCAAGCTGCAGAGCAAACACTCATCGATGCCAGCATTGCTAATGGCCTACAAATTCTTCCCTTATTTTTAAAGGGTGACACACAATCAGCAATGCTTGAACTGCACTCTAAGGCTGCTTAAATTTAACCTTTTTTACAGCAGTTAATAGGTGATATTTATCCATTAACTGCTCTTTTGACTCTACATAAGCGGGGTTGAGAGGAATGCAGTCAACCGGACAAACCTGACGACACTGCGGCACATCATAGTGCCCCACACACTCTGTGCATTTATTGGGATCGATTTCATAAATCTCCAAACCCATATAAATCGCATCGTTTGGGCACTCTGGCTCACATACATCACAGTTGATGCATTCATCCGTAATCAATAAAGCCATGGCACTTTTTTACAAAACCTATTATTTATCTTGCTTTGGCACGATGACTTTCTTTGCCAGCCATTTTTCCACTGATGGGAAAACAAATTTACTAACGTCACCGCCCATTGAAGCGATTTCACGCACAAATGTTCCGGAGATAAATTGATATTGATCTGAAGGTGTTAGAAACAACGTTTCAACATCGGGCAAGAGGTAACGATTCATACCTGCCATCTGAAACTCATATTCAAAATCAGAGACTGCGCGCAATCCCCGAACAATCACGCGGGCCTTGTGCTCTCTCGCAAAATCCTTCAGTAAGCCAGAAAAGCCAACAATCTTGACGTTGGAATAATGCCCTAGAACTTCCTTACCAATCTCAATACGCTCTTCTAAGGTAAAAAATGGATGTTTGCTACGACTATCTGCTACGCCAACAATCAATTGGCCAAAAATGCTAGATGCGCGACGAACTAAATCCTCATGACCACGAGTAAATGGATCAAATGTTCCTGGGTATACAGCGATAGTCATAAGTCTCCTAGTGCTTTAACAGCTACAGGCAAGAGTTTAGCCTCTTCTGCTACGGAATAGGCAGGCTTTTACTAGGCCAGCTTCTAGGTACTTTCCACAATGCCATTCTGGGATAAGGGCTTCTACATCATCTTGTCTGCGAGCAGAAGGAAACTCAATGTAAATTCCACCGCCAGCACGATCATCACAAACTCGACCGGCCTCAAGTACCGCCTGTTTAAATAGTGCCTCATCCTGAAAAGGAGGATCAATAAAGATCAAGTCACAAGATTGATTTGCTTGCCGCTTTAAAAACTCCAAACCATCGCCATGAATAATCTCAACTACTCCTGGAGCGGGAGTAGATTGCAGTAAAGCAAAGTTTGCTAATAGATTTGCATGAGCTTTTTTATCTTTTTCTATCAACACAGCTACTTGAGCATGTCGTGAGGCAGCCTCAAAACCCAAGGCACCAGTGCCTGAAAATACATCCAAACAACGCATTCCACTTAAATCCTGGCCCAACCAATTAAACAAAGTTTCTCTAATGCGATCGGTACTCGGACGCAATCCAGGCAGGTCCAACACTGTTAATAAACGGCTACGCCAAACTCCGCCAATAATACGAACTTTCTTAGGGGGCTCAGTCCGATAGCCATGAGATCCGGCGATAGTTTTTTTGGGGGGCTTATTTATTTTGACCTCCTACCACGACAATCTTCATACGATCCATGGATAAATATTTTTGGAATGCCGTCTTTATTTGCTCCAAGGTAACAGCCTGCACCTTGCTAGTCCATACGTCTAAAGTATCAAGTGGCAATCCATTCCAGGCAATAGAAGAAACGTTATCGAGCAATTTGCGGTTGTTATCAATGCGCAATGGAAAACCATTGATCAAATTATCTTTAGCAGCAGCAAGCTCAGTAGGTGTTGCACCATTCTCGATAAATTTCGCCATTGTCGTGCTCATTACTTCAAGCGCCAAAGTGGCTTGATCATTTTTAGTTTGCAAGCCTGCTTGAAAAATGCCCGCATCTTTTCCTGGTGCAAAATAACTAAAGACGCTATATGCAAGACCCCGCTGCTCACGCACCTCAGACATGAGGCGGGATACAAAACCACCGCCACCTAAAACATAGTTACCAACTATCAAGGGAAAGTAATCAGAATTCTCACGAGTGATAGCAGTCATACCCATTGCAATATGCGCTTGCTGTGAATCAAAAGGAATATTTATTTCGCGATCTGCTAGCGACTCAACAGGCGAACGCTCAAATTTTGGAAGCGAGGGAATTGCATCTCCAGATTCTGGGACCCCTTTTAACAAAGCTTGAGCTATTTCCGAAGCCTCTGCCGATGTCACATCCCCAACAATACTGACGATCATCCGATCACCACGATAAAACTGTTTGTGGAATTTTTTTAAATCACCGACAGTCACCGCGCCAATAGACTTCACACTTGGGGAATTGGCTAAAGGGTAATTCCCATAAACCGCTTTATTAAAGCGCCGCTCTAATACAAATTCAGGTTTTGTTTGAGCCTCAAGCAAACCCGTAATAGATCTCTGCTTCTCACGCTCAAGGATTTTTTCATCATAGGTTGGCGAACTCAGCATGAGAGACGCAAGGAGAACAGCGCGATCACGCAAATCTTTTCTACTTAAACTTCGAATGCGCATAGTGGCACGCTCGCCACTTACCGATACCCCAATATTTGCACCAAGATCAGCGATTTCATCAGCGATTTGCGCTTCCCCTAAAACACCTTGGCTGGATTTCACACCAAAACTCATAAGTTCAGCGGCCATAGATGAGAGACCACTTTTTGCAATAGGGTCATATCTACTACCTGCATCAATACTGACTTCAATGTCCACTATAGGCAAAGCTTTTGTCTGCACTAAATACGCTTTGGCGCCTTTTACAGAATCTAATTTTTCTATTGGCAAAATAGCCTGAGCCGACTGGAGCAATCCCAGCACCAAGGATGCAGTAAAAAAAATTTGCTTAACTGCTTTCATTATTGATTCCCTTTGTCAGCAGATTTACGGGCCTGAGGATCTAAGGTGGCAATTGTTAAGCCACCATCCACTAAATATTTTTTGGCAGCGGCCTGCACTTGAGCTGGCGTAATTAATTGCATTCTTTCTAATATTGGGTCAATATCACGCCAAGAAAATCCTGCCATTTCAATAGTGCCTATTTCCATAGCTTGACCAAAAATGGAGTCTCGCTTATATATTTGCTCTGAAAGAATTCTTACTTTGATACGCTTAAGCTCAGATTCAAGAACTCCATTTTGAATTACATCATTTAAGGCTTTCCGAATACTCTCCTGTGCTTGGGAAACCGTCTTTCCTTTAGCCATGTTTGCGCTAATCATAAATAACTCAGGCCCACGAGAAATCATGTCATAACCAACATTGATGTCGTTTACTACACGCTCTTGCTTTACAAGGACCCTATTGAGACGCGCATTATCATAGCCATCCAAAACAGCAGATAAAAGCTCAAGCGCATAAGGCTCGGGATCATCGATCATATCGGGCTTTAATGTCGGAGCTTTCCAAGCCATCATCAATTGCGCACTATCCGCCGGCGCCTTTACTTGAACCTGTTTTATACCCTTTTGCTCAGGCTCTACCTGTGGCTTGCGAACTGGCAATGCATGCACGGTAGCCCCACTGTAATACTTTTCAACCATTTGCAAAGTTTGCAAGGGATCAACATCACCACTAATAATAACGGTGGCGTTATTTGGCGTATACCAACTTTCATACCAATTTCGAGCATCTACCGCCTTCATATTCACCAAATCATTCATCCAACCAATCACAGGATGACGATATGGAGAACTCATATACGCGGTTGCCATTAAAGATTCATTTAAAAGGCTGGAGGGATTGTCTTCAGTGCGCAAACGACGTTCTTCCATGATGACTTGAATTTCTTTTGAGAACTCTGCATCATCAAAGTTGAGGTTAGACATACGATCTGCCTCTAACTTCATAACATCACCTAACTTGGATTTTTCAACTTGCTGAAAGTAAGCGGTGTAATCACGCGAAGTAAATGCGTTTTCACGTCCGCCTACTGCGGCAACTAAGCGCGAAAATTCTCCAGCCTTTACCTTGTCGGTGCCCTTAAACATCATATGCTCGAGTACATGAGCAGCGCCCGTGCGTCCATTGGTCTCATCCATAGAGCCGGCACGGTACCAAACCATATGCGCTACAGTGGGCGCACGATGATCTTCGCGTACGATAAGCTTGATCCCATTGGAGAGTCGATATTCATGCGTGTCAACTTGCTCATTGGTATCTGCGGCTAGAACTACTTGGCAACACAATAAAAGCGAGAGGAAAATAATTAAAAATTTAGAGCGCATCTGTAAGATCTCCATATTCCTAGATTTAATTGATAAGATGCAAGTTTTAAATTGTATCGATTATGTTCGGCCTACGTAAAACCCTCGGATCCCTATTTAAATCCAATCAGACTGATGAAGCCTGGTTCGATTCCCTAGAAGAGTCTCTCATTCAAAGCGATGTAGGAATGCCAACGACCGAGCAACTGATTGCTAAATTGCGCAAGGCAGCTAAGTCTGAAAAAGCATCAAGCCCAGAAGACCTACAAAAACTCCTCATTCAGGAGGTAGCGACCCTCTTGACCGTATTAGAGCCCTTCCCGAATCCACTTTATAGCCATGATGAATCTATCAAACCAGAAGTCTGGCTGGTCATAGGGGTAAATGGTGCTGGCAAAACAACAACTATTGGTAAGCTTTGCAGACTGTTTCAATCCCAAGGCAAATCAGTCCTATTGGCAGCAGGCGACACGTTTCGTGCAGCTGCCCGTAATCAATTACAAGAATGGGGCGGGCGCAACAAGGTTGATGTCATCACCCAAGAAGGTGGAGACGCAGCAGCAGTTGCCCATGATGCTATCCATTCAGCCATTTCTCGTAAAACCGATATTTTGATTATTGATACCGCTGGCCGTCTTGCCACCCAAGATCACCTCATGGAAGAGCTCAAGAAGGTTAAACGCGTCATCGGGAAGGCACTTCCTGGGGCACCTCACCAGACTTTGCTCGTTCTTGATGGGAATACCGGCCAAAATGGTTTAAACCAAGTAAAAGCCTTTCACGCAGCCTTAGGCCTTTCAGGAATCATCGTAACCAAGCTGGATGGAACAGCCAAAGGTGGTGTCATTTGTGCTTTGGCACACACCCTCCAAGATGGGGTAAAACCGGCTATTTTGGCACTAGGCAAAGGAGAGGGAATTGACGATTTAGCCCCCTTTACTGCCAAGCAATATTCATCTGAATTATTTAATTAAATCATATAGTTAGGAATCAAAAAAATCATTAGCAGTCTATTGACAAGAGTGCTAAAATGATACTGTTAAAACCTAAAATATATATACAGAAAATGGTTCGAAAGAAAGTCTTCAAATCGCAAATGCAAGCACGGCAAACACTGCCAGCGGCGCAGGCTGCGGCGTCGCTTGCCTTTCCTATGCTGCCATCTCTTGGGGTTGGAACACTCGATGCCTACATTTCATATGTCAATCGCGTACCCATGCTCAGTGCCGCTGAAGAGTTACATCTTGCGCAAGAATTTCGTCGCTCTGAAAACGTGGATGCCGCTAAAACCTTGGTGCTTTCACACCTTCGTCTCGTAGTTTCTGTTGCTCGTCAATACCTTGGTTACGGCATCCCGCATGCAGATTTAATCCAAGAGGGCAATGTGGGCCTCATGAAAGCCGTTAAACGTTACGATCCGGAACAGGGTGCACGCTTAGTTTCTTATGCTATCCACTGGATTAAGGCTGAGATTCACGAATACATTTTGAAAAACTGGCGTCTCGTGAAAGTTGCCACCACCAAAGCACAGCGTAAGCTGTTCTTTAATTTGCGCAGTAATAAACCCACACTGAGCGCACTGACTCCTAGTGAAGTAGAAGCCCTAGCAAAAGCACTTGATGTCAAAGGATCAGACGTCAAAGAAATGGAAATGCGTCTGGCTGGAGGAGATATTGCTCTAGAAGGTGATGACAATGATGATGAGTCAACTTATGCCCCCATTCAGTGGTTAGCCGACAGCAGTCAAGAGCCTACTGAAATGATGGCCTCTGCAGATGCAGACGCATTACAAGGTCCAAAATTGGATCAAGCGCTGATGGCCCTAGATGAACGTAGCCGCAATATTGTGCAATCACGCTGGTTGGCGATGGATGCGGACGGCAACGGTACAAAAACCTTACATGATCTTGCTAGCGAATATGGCATCTCAGCTGAGCGCGTTCGTCAAATTGAAACCTCTGCCCTCAAGAAAATGCGCGGGATGTTACAAGCGCAAGTTGCCTAAAGCAGCCCGACTCAGCTAGCCTCTTAATTTAGTAGTTCTTTTAAGTCTTGCGCCAAGGTTTCCGAACCTTGCGCATGCTTAATATATAAGCGTAAGCGTCCCTCCGGATCAAACGCATAACTTCCTGCAGTGTGATCAATGGTATATGAGCCAGGACTTGAGCCTGGCACTTTTTTGTAATAAATCTTAAAGTCTTTGGTGACTTTTTCTAAAGCAGCAGAATCAGCAGGGCGCAAGCCCAAAAAGCGAGGATCAAAGGCGGGTACATACTGCTTGAGAATTGTCGCGGTATCACGGTCAGGATCTAAAGTCACAAACAGCACCTGCACCTTATCAGCATCAGGCCCCAATAAAACCATTGCTTGCTCCATCTCAGTCAGAGTGGTAGGACAAACATCGGGGCATTGGGTATAGCCAAAAAACATCACAACGGCTTTACCCTTAAAGTCTGCAAGCGTTCTGACTTTACCATCTGGATCAATCAGACTAAAGTCGTTTCCAAAAGCGCTGCTACCAGTAATGTCTACATTCTTAAAGCTTTGCTTAGGACTGCATGCAGCTAAAAATAGAGCAAATCCTAAAACCGCCAAAAGGCATATCCATGATCTAACTAATGTTTTCATGATGAGCTCAAATGAAATAGTGATCTATTAAAAGCGCTGCAAATAAGAGCGATAAATATGTAATAGAAAACCGAAATGTTTTCTTAGCCAAAGCATCGCTGTACGAAATAAATAAAGCGATCACATAAGCTAAAAACATCAAACCCAAAATAATCGCGCAGGCTAAATAAATGATGCCACTCATGCCATAGATATAAGGGAGTAATGTAGCTGCCAATAGGATCAGCGTGTAGAGCAATATATTCAGAAGCGTAAAGCGCTCACCATGTGTAACCGGAAGCATAGGTAAACCAGACTGAGCATAATCATCGCGCCTATATAAGGCTAGAGCCCAAAAATGTGGGGGTGTCCAAACAAAAATAATCAATACCAATAACCATGCTTCAGCGGACAAAGTATTGGTCACAGCAGCCCAACCTAGCGCTGGTGGCATGGCTCCCGACAAGCCACCGATCACAATATTTTGCGGGGTAGCAGGCTTTAATAACCAGGTATAAATGACTGCATACCCGACAAAGGTGGCTAGGGTAAGCCACATTGTTAAAGGGTTGGTGAAGTTCCACAAAATCACCATACCTAGAGAACCCAATACGATCGAGAAGATCACAATATTTAAGGGACTGATAGAACCTGTTGCTGACGGCCGCCATGAAGTCCTTTTCATCTTTGCATCAATAGCTTGCTCAATCAGACAGTTCACAGCAAAGGCGGCTCCTGCTAATAACCAAATCCCTACAATTCCACCAAGAAGCACGGGATAAGGAACCATTCCTGGGGTTGCCAAGAACATCCCAATCACCGCGCAGAAAACAGCCAATTGAGTTACCCGAGGTTTGGTCAATACCCAGTATTGGCGCCAACGTGGCATTGCCACTGAAGTATTGGATTGTGAACTACTCATGATGACTGCCATCTTAATTGAAGGGGGGATTTCCATGAAGCCCAATGGCTCATGCGAACCAAACAAAATACCAAAGCAGCCGATCCAGCCGTATGCAATAAAGCAGCACCCAATGGCCACTGAAAAACAATATTGGAAATGCCTGTTAAAACTTGCAGCAGCAATAAACCAAGCAAGAGTGTAGCTAGACCCTTGAGCTGAGGTTGAACAGCTCTAGCCATGCTCAATACACTAATCGCAAAAATGGTCAGAGTAAAAAATGCTACTACAGCAAAGAGGCGATGGGCCCAATGAATAGTTTGTAAAGCTACAGGGGAAATAAAATCACCTTGTGCATTTAGGCCTAACTTCCGCCACAAAGTAAAGCCCTCTTGCCACTGAGTCTCCGGCCAAAATGCACCTAAGCATGTTGGAAAATCTGGGCAAGCCAAAACTGCATAGTTCGTGCTCACCCAAGCACCCAAGAAGATTTGCATGCCCAATGCAAGAAATCCCACAAAAAGAAACTTGGCTGAGAGTGGTTTGATGCGCAATTGCAGAACAGCAGCATTCTTATCTCGCCATGATTGCTGAGCATAAGCAGTTAATGAGCCCAACAATATTAAAGCCAACATTAAATGGGTGGTGACGATGATGGGCTGTAATTTTAAAGTGACCGTCCAGGCACCAAAAGCACCCTGAATAAGCACTAAGGCTAATAAACCCAAACTAGCATACACAGGGGTCATCCCCAAAGTCCTTACCTTACTCCAAGCAATGCCCAACTGAATGAATATCAAAGCCCCCAAGGTCATGGCCAAATATCGATGAATCATTTCGATCCATGCCTTCATAACTGTCACCGGGCCTGACGGTAAAATGGATTGGGCTAATTGAATGTCGCTAATAGCGTGCCAAGGATTTGATGTGCCGTAGCAACCAGGCCAATCAGGACAACCAAGCCCTGAATCTGTAAGACGAGTAAAAGCCCCAAAAATAATGAGATCGAAGGTCATAAAGACCAATACCCAGTTAAGCTTTTCAAAAAAGCCATAACCCCGCCTGGTCCAGACAAAAGTTAGAGGTAGCCCTGCAAAAATAATCGCAATTGCGCCCAGCTCCAGGAATAAGATGGCACTAGCCATTACAAACTTTCACCCTTGTGATTTAGACGTAATAGCTTTTCTAAATCCTTTTTAATACTAGAAAACTCTTTGGGAGAATTGGTCACTGGGAAATACATCATCTTTTCTGCGCTAGGATCAATCAACTGAATCTGTTGAGCAGCACCTTCACGATTCAGCCATAAAAAAAACTCTGACCTAAGTTTTGGGTCCGCAGGTAGATTTACCACCGTAAAACCTGCCACTTCCTGATCGTATGCATGTGCCACCTCAGAATCAATAGCTTTGCCATCAGTATTGACCCAGAGAAGCTGGATCCTGCCACTCTCCCTGCCCATAGCAACGCGCAACTGTCGCATGAGAAATAAAGCTTCAAGACATTGCCCGTCTTTGACTGTGCATTCTCCCGCAGGACGAGCCACCAACAAGGTCCACTTACCAAACAAAGGCAAAGTAAACCATGCCGGATTAGTTTCCTGGGTTGGCTGAACAAAAGTGCCATAGTTGGTTTTGCCACCCGCTGGCTTATAAACGTAATAAGCAAAATAAGAGGCAATCACAGGCGCCGCGCATGCCAATAAAAGAATCAGCATTTGTATGCGGCCACGACGAGTCTGCGCATTAATAGCTGAGGTGTCCACTTGAGACGCTGGAATTAATAATTCTTTATCACTCACCTTTATTACCACCCTGTTGCCGATATTGCATGAGGCCACTTACCAGCCAAAATAGAAAACCGGATAAAGCCAATGCAAACCACTGAAAAGCATAAGCATAATGGCGATCCACCCCATTTGTGATGGGAGCCCAACTTCTGACTAAACCATCCAAACCATCAACATTTGATTCTCGCAAAATAAAAGGAAACTGTCGCCACTCATGTGACCGAGCCTCTTTTTCTAAATCTAAATTTTGCTCAATACGTGGCTTTGTGATGAGACCCTCATTTTTGCCCAACTCGAAAACTTTTCCTGGATTAACCAACGCAACACCCTCAACCAATATAGATCCTGCTGGAGTGCTTACTAAGGGTAGCTCAGTACGATTCTCATTATTGCGAGGCGCCCATCCTCGATTCACCCAAATCACCATATCGGAACCATCTAGCTTAAGAGGCGTCATTACATAAAATCCCGACTGAGCAGCCGCTTCAGGACCATCTGCAGGTACTGGACGTGGTCGATTATCAAGCCAAATAGTTTCACCTGATAAGTAGCGGCCCTTAGCCAGGACCCGGCGTTGAACCACCTCATCCAAGGTCCAATGATGTTCGTTAAGACTTAATGAAGCCATCTCTTGTCTCATGGCCATACTCTGCGCCAGAGCAATTTTTTCTTGTGCTCTACTCAGCTGCCAAAAACCAGCAGCACAACCAATCGCAACAACCACAAGGGCTGATACAGTAGCAACTAAGCGTGAGCCAATCAGGCTGGAAATAATATTCAAATGAGGATATGAGGATGAAGTGGGTTATTCCAATTGCATTGCTAATGATTGCTGCCAGCTTAGGCTCGGCACTTTACTTCATGATGAAGGATAAGGGAGGCAGCTCAAGAATGATTCACTCTCTAATGCTCCGCATCGGCCTATCTATTGCATTATTTCTCGGGATCCTTATTGCCCACTACTTTGGCTACATTGAGGCAACAGGGATCAGGGTTGGAGTGAATTAAAACAGAACTTATTAAGACCCGTTAAATCCATTACTAAGTCCACAAAGTAAATCGGGGCTTTACGCCCCGATTCTGTTGTTATTCACATCCAATATACGGCAATGTAAAGACCCAACCAAACTACGTCAACGAAGTGCCAATACCAAGCGGCGCCCTCAAATGCGAAATGATGCTCTGCAGTAAAGTCTCCACGAATTGCGCGACGCAAGACAATCGCCAACATTAGACCTCCCAAGAATACGTGGAAGCCGTGAAAACCCGTCAACATAAAGAATGTTGAGCCGTAGATACCAGAGGTTAATTTCAGATTGAGCTCGTGATAGGCATGGTAATACTCAAAACCTTGGAAGCACAAGAAAATAAAGCCAAGGCCTACCGTCGCTGATAAACCCATAATTGCTTGCTTCATGCGGTTATCACGAAGAGCATGATGAGCATACGTTACTGTTACACCAGAACTCAGGAGTAATAAAGTATTTATTGTGGGAATAGGCCATGGGCCCATAGTGGTGAACTTCTGCACTAAACCTGCTGGACCAGCATTAGGCCAAACTGCTGTGAAATTAGGCCAGATAAGCTTGCTTTCCACAGAACCCATCCAAGGCATCGCAATATTGCGCGCATAAAACAAGGCAGCAAAGAAAGCGCCGAAGAACATAATCTCTGAAAAGATAAACCATGCCATCGACCAGCGATATGAAACGTCTACGTTCACACCATTCTTACCAGCATTAGACTCGGCGATCGTATCGCCAAACCAGTGGTAAAGCACAAACAATACCCATAAGACGCCAACAGCAGCAACAGGACCACCCCAGGGAGCCTGATTCACCCACCCTGACATGCCATAACCAAAAGCGAGTAAGCCAAGGGCTGCCATAGCAGGATGCCGAGATAGCCCTGGAACAAAATAGTGTGGGGTTGAATTGGATGACATCTTATTCTCTCTATTCAATCAAAAAATAATCAAGGGGAAACAACTGCGTGAACTATTAAAAGGAGAGTGCCCATGAAAATTAAGGCACCAATTACTCCGGCAATAATAATATGTACAAAACTCAATGAAGCAACATCTTCTTGCAATCCAGACTTCTTACGTACACCCAAAAAGGCCCACAACACAGCGACCATGGACTGCAAAAAACTACTTTTCTTTTTCATGATGCCACCTTGGATTTAGGGGCTGCAGGAACTGTGGGTTGGCCAGCGCCAACCTCAAAGAAAGTGTAAGACAAGGTGATGGTTTTTACATCTTCTGGCAATCCAGCATCGATCACAAATACCACGGGCATTTTTTTTGTTTCATGGGCTGCCAAAGTTTGCTGCTGAAAACAAAAACATTCGAGCTTCGTAAAATACTCAGTCGCACTTTTAGGTGCGTAGCTTGGAATAGCTTGCGCCTGAACCGTACGGTCTAAGGTATTCGAAACTTGATAATCAATTTGAGTCATTTCACCCGGATGCACTTCCAAAAAGTTTTTCAAAGGGCGAAATGTAAATGGGCCACGGCTGTTGGAGTCAAATTCAATTGTTACAACACGGGAATAATCTATCTGCGTATTACCGACCTTGTTAGCGCTATAAGCTCGCACACCATAGTCATTCTTATTGGTAAGTACATTAATGCCGGTTACTTCGCATAAAGCCCTATACATAGGAACTAAAGCGTAACCAAACCCAAACATCATGACCGCAGCTACTAAAAGCTTCAACAGGATCTGGCGATTGAGGGACTGAAGGGCGGCCATAGATGACATTCGGGAATTAACCCAAAACGCTCCGCTTAATCACAATGCCGATAAAAAATACTAAGACAATGCTAAAAAGGCTGAGCCCTAATCTGCGATTGCGGGCAGCTAGGGCTTCCTTTTGGGTTATCTTGATTTTTTGCATTGCGAATGAAATCAATCTACTTGTGGGGGAGTTTCAAAGGTATGGTGTGGTGCTGGCGAAGGCACAGTCCATTCCAAACCTTTAGCACCATCCCATGGGTTCATTGGAGCCTTTTCGCCTTCACCACGATATGCTGGGATCACAACGAAAATCAGAAAATATACTTGAGCCAGGCCAAAACCTAATGCCCCAATAGAGGCGATCATGTTGAAGTCAGCAAACTGTGTTGGGTAATCTGCATAGCGACGTGGCATCCCTGCCAAGCCCAAGAAGTGCATTGGGAAGAAGGTAATGTTGAAGAAAATCATGGAAGCCCAAAAATGGATCTTGCCACGAGTTTCATTAGCCATGTAGCCAGTCCACTTAGGGCACCAGTAATAAAAACCAGCAAACATTGCGAACAGTGAACCCGCCACCAATACATAGTGGAAGTGAGCAACAACGTAATAAGTATCTTGCACGCCAATATCAATAGGCGCCATAGCCAAGATCAAACCTGTGAAACCACCCATCGTAAATACGAAAATAAATCCAACTGCCCACAACATTGGGGTTTCAAAGGTCATCGAACCTTTCCACATTGTTGCTACCCAGTTAAAAATCTTTACGCCAGTTGGTACGGCAATCAACATCGTGGCATACATAAAGAATAACTGGCCAGTTACAGGCATGCCAGTAGCAAACATATGGTGAGCCCAAACAATGAACGACAAAATCGCAATAGAGGCTGTCGCATAAACCATTGAGCTATAGCCAAACAATGTTTTTCTAGAAAACGCTGGAATAATTTCACTGACAATTCCGAATGCTGGAAGAATCATGATGTAAACCTCTGGATGACCAAAGAACCAGAAAATATGCTGGAACATAATTGGATCACCACCGCCAACAGCAGAGAAGAAGCTGGTACCAAAGTGACGATCAGTCAATACCATGGTGATTGCTCCGGCCAGCACAGGCATAACGGCAATCAATAAGTAAGCAGTAATCAACCAGGTCCAGCAGAACATTGGCATCTTCATCAAAGTCATGCCAGGGGCGCGCATATTCAAAATGGTTACGATGATGTTGATCGAACCCATAATGGAAGATGCGCCCAAGAGATGGAGCGCGAAAATAGCCATGTCTAAGCCAGGGCCCATTTGCGAAGTCAATGGAGCATAAAGCGTCCATCCGCCAGCTGGGGCGCCACCCGGAGCAAAAAATGACCCAAACAATAAACATGCGGCAACCGGCAAAATCCAGAAGCTGAAGTTATTCATACGCGCAAAGGCCATATCTGAAGCACCGATTTGCAAGGGAACCATCCAGTTAGCAAAGCCAACGAATGCCGGCATGATGGCACCAAACACCATCACCAGACCATGCATCGTAGTGAGCTGATTAAAGAACTCAGGACGGAAGAACTGCAAGCCAGGCTGGAATAACTCCAAGCGAATACCTAAAGCCATCATGCCGCCAGCCAATAAGCTGATGAACGAAAAGATCAAGTACATCGTACCGATATCTTTATGGTTGGTTGCGAACAACCAACGACGCCATCCGTGTGGCGTGTGATCATCGTGTGCGTGATCGTGGGTGGTAGAGACTGTGCTCATGGATTACTCCGATTTAGTTATATCTGTATGAATTTATTAATTTGCTGCACGAGCAGAAACTACGTCTGAAGTCTGAATAACTTCGCCTGTTTTATTGCCCCAAGCATTACGTTCATACGTAATCACAGAAGCAATATCACCGTCAGAAATTACACCGGCCCACTTGGGCATCGCATTTTTGCCGTTAAGAATAAGACGAATCTGAGCCTCTTTTGGGCCAGAAACCACCTTGCTACCATCTAGAGCTGGGAATGTACCCGCACCTTTGCCATTAGGCTGGTGACAGGCTGCGCAATTTGCCGCATACACCTTCGCGCCACGCTCCTTTTGCTCGTCCAATGTATAAACCTTGGTTGGATCGTCGGCAGCTGCTGCCATTTCTTTTTTCTTCTGCTCAACCCACTTGGTGTAATCCTCAGCAGAGACTACCTTAACCACAATCGGCATAAAGGCATGCTCAGCGCCACATAACTCAGAGCACTGGCCGCGATAGGTCCCTATGGCCTCGGCCTTAAACCAAGTATCCCGAACGAACCCTGGAATAGCATCTTGCTTAACGCCAAAAGCTGGAACAGCCCATGAGTGAATGACGTCATTGGCCGTGGTGATCATGCGGATTTTTTTGCCAACTGGCACAACCATCTCGTTATCTACTTCCATTAAGTAGGTGTTCGATTTTGGAGCCAAGTTATTAATGGCTTCACGGGATGTCGACAAAGTTGACAAGAAGCTGATGCCTTCCCCTTCACCCTTAATATAGTCATAACCCCATTTCCACTGATAACCAGTAGTTTTAATGGTGATATCTGAATTGGTGGTGTCTTTCATTGCAACAACTGTTTTAGTTGCAGGCAAAGCCATACCGATAACAATCAGCAAAGGAATAACTGTCCAGATAATTTCTACGGTAGTACTCTCATGGAAAGAGGCAGACTTGGCACCTAAAGATTTACGGTGCCTTAAGATCGAATAAAACATTACCCCAAAAACACCAATAAAAATCAGCAAGCAGATTGCCAGCATCATCCAATGCAACCAGTGGATTTCTTGCATGATTTTGGTTGCCGGGGGAGTGAAATTCAACTGATTAACCGCAGGACCGCCCGGCATATTTTCCGTAGCATATGCAAGAGCAGTGCCAAACGCTGCTGCTAAATAGAGCGAAGCCCTAGTGACTTTTCCAAATAAATTCATCTTATTCTCTGTTTATTGTCCCGAACATTGTGGCAATAACGCCCCAAAATGTTCAAAATGCGGTCTCAAGCCAATACATCTAGCGAAGATTATAGGGTTATTTAAAACCAAGAACAAACAGGGTAAACCAGACCTCAGTCAATATTGATAATGGTTTAAATGATAGTAATCACTTACACTCAAGCAGGATCAAGGCCACTCTTACGTTGAATTTGATTTAGATCAATATAGGCCACATGATCTTGTGCTCTAGCGAGATGCTTTCCAATGGCCCAGGCATGTCCATATACAACTTCAAGGGTAAGTCTGTCTGAAAGTTTGGGGGGTAATGAAGAATTGGCGTCATTAGCGGGCGCTTGGATTAGACCCAGGTTTTTTGCATCCGCAAGCGCAGTGGTATCGGACTCATAAGTGAGGTTAATGAATTCCATATCCATCACCGGATCTGAAAACCCCTCGCTGATAAGTGCATCCCCCATATCGTGCATATCCCAGGGGCTAAGCAGGTTTTTAAGCAAATATTCTTCAGGCCAATCTATCGGCTTCAATTCTTTTCCTGTATCGGGACCTAAATAACTAAAAGTTAAAAGTCCCCCCTCCCTCAAGACTCGCCAGCATTCCTTTAAGAAATGCTTGGGATCGGGTAGATCCTGCAGAAGAAGATCGCTAAAGATTAAATCTATGGAGTTATCAGGTAGATCTAGTTTTCCGGTTTTACGGTAAGAATCTAAAGAAATTATTGAGCCAAACCTAAAAAAAGACAAAATTGCATCCAATATGCGGGACGCTTTATATCGACAGGCATCTACAGCAGTCATGCCCAGCTCCGGGGCGGTGTGTAACTTTGCTTTTGGAAAGCGATTTCGAAGAAAACTAGCATGTACGCCAGGAAAATCCGGAACGATCAGAATATCTTTAGCTTGCAGCTTAACGATATCCAACTTTTGGAGCATACGATCTGCAATTTCGTACTGAAGCCATCTTATTGATTGGGTCATTCGCTCAGTATACTCAGCGCCCTATGCGATTTTTAAAGAATATTTTAGAGTCTATTTGTGCAAATATTTTGCCAACTTCTTGCATAGCCTGCAGCGCTTTTCAAGAGCTGATGTTGTGCAAGTCCTGCGAAAAGACCATTCAAGTTGGGGGTTTATTGAATTATGAGTGCTGCAAACAATGCGGCATCACCCTCAGCAAGCTTGAAATACTTCATCAACGCTGTCATTCATGTCAGAAACAGTCGCCCTATTTTGACGCGACTTATTGCCTTGATCGTTACGATGGCCTACTGCAAGATTGCCTTCATCAATTAAAATATCACAAAAGACTCGCCTATGGAAATGGTCTTGCTTATACCTGGAATCTCTTTATGGGGAAGCATCTAGAGCATATTGACGCCCATTTTTTGCTTCCAGTTCCACTAAGCAAAGAAAAACTCTGTACAAGGGGATTTAATCAAAGCTGGGAAATCGCTAAGCGTATTGACTGTGGAAATCATATTGAGAAACTTCCACGCGCCCTATTACGCCATCATCACCATCAACATCAAGCCCTCGCAAGCAAAGTGATGCGCTATCAAACTATTCAAGAGATGTTTTATCTTGAACACAGGTATGCTCCAGTCTTTAAAGACCGAACCATCATTGTTTTTGACGATGTTATGACCAGCGGAGCTACCTTGAACGAGATTGCCCGCATTCTGAAGGACAATGGAGCATCACGTGTCATTAATTGGGTTTTATTAAGAACCCAACAGCCCCAATAAAGTTGAGTACTGCATGTTTAATATTGTTTTATTCGAGCCGGAAATTCCCCCCAATACAGGCAACATCATTCGCTTATGTGCCAATACGGGCGCAAAACTCCATTTAATAGAGCCCCTAGGGTTCCCCATGGAGGATGCGAAATTACGCAGAGCAGGCTTGGACTATCACGAGTTTGCGAGGGTGAAAATACATGCCAACTGGGAAAAGTTTTTAGAAGATGAAAAACCATCTTCTGACCGTATTTTTGCCTTAACCACTAAGGGCTTAGGCAAGTTTCATCAAGGCAAATACCAGCCAAATGATTATTTTATTTTTGGTTCAGAAACAAAGGGTATTACAGATGAGGTGAGGGCCTCGATCCCAAAAAATAATCAAATGCGTTTAGCAATGCAAGACAGTAGTCGAAGTTTAAATCTCTCCAATACCGTGGCAATTGTTGTTTATGAAGCCTGGCGTCAAAACGACTTGACCGGAGGAAATTAAGTCTGAGCTTCAATCTTGGGGTCGCGCCCCATTAATCTTTTCACTGCCTCTTCAGGCGTCAGATTTCCAGATAAGACATCGCCCATCATGGCGGTAATTGGCATCTCCACACCTAAGCGTACAGCCAAGCTTCCAACGGCAGAGGCGCATAGAACACCTTCAGCAACGTGACCTAAGCTACCGAGAATTTCTTGAAGAGGCTTGCCTGCGGCCAATAAAAGCCCAACCCTACGATTGCGGGAAAGATCTCCTGTAGCAGTAAGAATTAAATCACCCACCCCCGTTAGCCCCATGCATGTCTCAGGCTTACCGCCAGCCGCCTTAACCAAGCGCATCATTTCTGCCAGACCACGCGTTAAAACCGCTGCGCGTGCGTTCAACCCCAAATGAAGGCCATCTCCAATACCAGCGGCAATAGCCAAGACATTTTTAATGGCCCCGCCCAACTCGACACCAATCAAATCATCACTGGCATAAATACGCATATTGCCGTGATGAAAAGCGGCTTGAACAATGTCACAAAGGCGACTGGATTTACTGGCAACCGTTAAAGCGCACGGCATTCCTTTGCCAACTTCATTTGCAAAGCTGGGTCCTGAAAGTGCGCCATGAGCATGCTGTAAACCATGACTATGCAATTGCATTTCACGCTCTACTACTTGGTGTGGCAATAAGGAAGTTTTAGGCTCAAGGCCCTTGCATAACCAAACAATATTCAATGGGTGCCTGGCGACTTTTAGGGCATGGGAAATCGTTTCAGACAAAGCCGACATTGGGGTAGCAATCACCAAGAGATCATCAGTAGAGAGCCTGTTAATAGCCTTCTCGAAGTCACCCTCTAATTTCAAACCCTTAGGGAATGTCACCCCAGGCAAATACACTTGGTTTTGCCCGCTTTGATGAATCTCATCAAGTTGCTTGGTGCTGCGCAACCACAAACAAACATCGCCATCCTTTAGGTAGCGAGCTGCCTGCACAGCCATAGCAGTTCCCCAAGCACCAGCTCCAAGCAGCGTCACTTTCATGATCTGTGGGCTTTTTAATAATGTATTAGTTAGGAAGACTTCCCTTACTTTCAGCAAGCGCAGCTTCTTCAGCGGCTTTTTGTGCTTGCATCATACGATGCTCGTACATGCCGTGAAAGTTAATTTCATTTAAGTGAATCGGCTGGAAACCTGCGCGACTAATAGTGTCGGCAATGTTCGAGCGAAGGTATGGATATAAGATTGTTGGGCATGTAATACCCAGCATTGGATCGACTTGCTCTGGAGGAATATTGCTAAATTCAAAAATACCAGCTTGTTTGGCTTCAACCAAAAAGAGCACCTTTGAATCTACCTTAGCAGTCACAGTAGAAATTAAAGCAACCTCAAATATTTCTTCGCTTAAGCGATTAACCGCCACATCAATCTCCACTTCAACCTGAGGTTCTGCTGCCACCAGTAAAATTTGAGGGGCATTGGGCTGTTCTAAAGATAAATCTTTGAGGTAGATACGCTGAATCCGAAATCCAGGTTCTTTTGGTTTGTCGCTATTTTCTTGTGGAGCAGAAGTTTTATCAGTCATCGCAAAATTTCTTTCTTAATTTTTGTAAATTAGGCTAACAAAGGATCAAGCTGACCGGCACGGTCTAATGCAACGAGATCGTCATATCCGCCAACGTGGGTTTCCCCAATATAAATTTGAGGGACCGTACGGCGTCCAGTACGTGTCATCATGAGCTCCCGTTGCGCCGGATCCCGATCAATTAAAATCTTTTCCAAATTGGCTACGCCCTTCTTCTGCAGCAGTTTCTCCGCCATCACGCAGTAAGGACAGACTTGGGTGCTATACATCAGTACCTGTGGCATGGGCTACCTTATTATTTAATCAAGGGAAGGGCAGCAGCCTTCCAGGCCTTGACACCACCGTCAAGAATAGCAACTTCGGCAAAACCCAAGCTTTTTACCTGTGCAACCGCTTTCCGAGAGTCAGCACCCGTCTCACAGACTAAAACAACTGGGTGTTTACGGTCCAATTTTGTTTTCTCTAGACCTACGGTAAGCGTAGCGGCTTCTAGATTCTTGGCGCCTGGCAAATGGCCAGCTTTAAAGGCCTCTTCTGGGCGCAAATCAAATACATAGGCCTTACGTCGATTTATCCAAATAGTAGCTTCTGTAGGCGATAAGCCTTTTCCACTAATAAGTGTAGATAATGTAGGGAGGAAAAGCGCTACGCCCGAAACTACCAATAGGGCAATAAGCGCTAAATTATCAATTTGCGTGAGAAAGTTCATCACCGGATTATAGAATGGCTCTATGAAACAACTTGTCCTTATTCGTCATGGCGAATCCGCTTGGAACCTTGAAAACCGCTTCACTGGCTGGGCGGATGTTGACTTAACCCCAAAAGGGGCTGAGCAAGCCTTAACTGCTGGTGAAAACCTGCGTAAATCTGGCTATGAATTCGATGTCGCCTATACCTCGGTTCTCCGACGGGCTATTCGGACTCTTTGGCATGTTCAGGACACCATGGATTTAATGTGGATTCCTGTAGTACATAGCTGGAGACTGAATGAACGCCATTACGGAGCATTGACTGGCCTAAATAAGGCAGAAACTGCAGCTCAGTATGGCGATGAACAAGTTCACATTTGGCGTCGCTCCTATGATGTACGTCCACCATTACTAGAGGCGCATGATGAACGTAACCCACAAAATGATCGACGCTATGCGAAGCTAGAATCTTCAGACATCCCTCTTGGTGAGTGCCTTAAAGACAACGTCGAACGTGTACTTCCCCTGTGGAACGAATCTATCGCCCCAGCCCTGAAAGCGGATAAGCGTGTTTTATTGGTGGCGCATGGCAACAGCATTCGTTCTTTAATTAAATACTTAGACCAAGTTTCAGATGCGGACATTATGGAAATTAACGTTCCTAATGGCATTCCTCTTGTTTATGAATTGGATGACAACCTCAAGCCAATTCGACACTTTTATTTGGATCAGGCTTAATACAAAATATGCGTCAATTTTTAAAGAACTTTGCACTTGTCTCTGTTGGCCTTATTGCTGGTGTGGCGGCAACCATTCAACTTTCTGCAACGGCTCAGCAAAACGCTACGTTGCCCTTAGACGAGTTGCGTACGCTATCGAATGTTTTTGCCCAAATAAAACGTGAATACGTTGAACCAGTTGATGATAAGCAGCTCTTAACACAAGCGGTCAAAGGGATGGTGAGCAGCCTAGATCCTCACTCCACCTTTTTAGACAAAAAAGATTTTGATGAGATGCAAGAACAAACCTCCGGTAAATTTGCCGGCTTAGGCATTGAGATTACCTCTGAAGATGGCTTAGTTAAAGTGTTAAACCCTATCGAAGACAGTCCAGCTGCACGTGCCGGCCTCCAGGCCGGGGATTTAATTACCAACTTGGATGACAAGCCTGTTCGCGGAATGTCCCTAGATAAAGCGGTACGTACTATGCGTGGCACGCCTGGTACAAAAATTACCCTGACGGTTTACCGTAAGAGTGAAGAGCGCACCTTCCCAGTGACCATTACTCGCGCAGAAATTAAAGTGCAATCGGTTAAGGCCAAAATTCTGGATAACGATATTGCTTGGGTTCGCGTCACCAGCTTTCAAGAGCGCACCGTTCCCGATCTAGCCAAGAAATTAACTGAACTGGCCGCACAAGACCCCAAGCTCAAAGGCGTAATTCTTGACTTAAGAAACAATGGTGGAGGTTTGTTGCAGGGCGCAGTAGGCGTAGCTGCAGCATTCTTGCCAGCAGATGCAGCGATTGTCTCTACCAAAGGGCAATCCCCCGACTCCAAGCAAGTTTTTAATGCTACTCCTGAAATGTATCGCCTAAGCGAACCTGGCGACCCACTTGCAGGTGTTCCTGAGATGTTTAAAAAATTACCTATGGTCGTGTTAGTAAATGCCTATTCCGCATCAGCTTCTGAAATTGTTGCAGGCGCATTGCAAGATTACAAACGGGCAACTGTTATTGGTAAGACAACTTTCGGTAAAGGCTCAGTTCAAACCGTACGCCCACTGACAAATGATTCAGCAGTAAAAATCACCACAGCCTATTACTACACGCCTAATGGTCGATCCATTCAAGCATTTGGCATTAAGCCAGATATCCCAGTAGATCAAAATAAAGATGGCGATCCAGATGATGTTTTGATTACACGCGAAGTGGATAGCGAAAAACACTTGCGCAATAAACAATCATCTGAAGAAAAGCTGATTGCTGATCGTGAAAAACGCCGTCTGGAAGAGTTGCAACGCATTGAAGAAAAAAATGCCAAGAAGACTCCTGAGGAAAAAGAGAAAGACAAAGAGAAGGGTAAGAAGCCGATTGAACTTGGTAGCTCAGACGACTTTATGCTCTCCCAAGCAGTAGCGTTTATTAATGGCAAACCCGTTAAGCGCTCCTCTTCTAAGCTTGAATAAATTAAGCTCAATCCTCAATCTTGTATATGAATGACGAGCAGTTACTTCGATATTCAAGGCATCTACTTCTAGAGGAAATTGATGTGGTCGGCCAAGAAAAACTCTTGGCCTCCCATGCCCTCATTATTGGGGCTGGTGGCTTAGGTAGCGCAGCCGCGCCCTATCTTGCTGCTGCAGGCGTTGGAAAAATTACCTTATTGGATGACGACAAGGTAGAGCTCACAAATTTACAGCGCCAAATCATGCACTCCCAAGAAAAGATTGGCAAAAGCAAGGTGGGCTCTGGTAAAGCCTTTCTCCAAGGACTAAATTCCACAATTGAAGTCAATGGCATTGAGAGTAAGGCAACTCCCTCCATTCTGAATGCACTCTTGCCGCAAATCAATATCGTATTAGATTGCACGGATAACTTTGCTACTCGCCAGATAATTAATACTAGTTGTGTGCAGCATAAAGTCCCGCTCGTCTCCGGTTCTGCTTTGCGCTTTGATGGTCAAATCAGCGTCTTTGATTCGCGCCAGAAAACATCCCCTTGTTACGCCTGCGTCTTTTCTCCAGAGGAATCCCCTGAAGAAATGAACTGCTCTTCCATGGGAATTTTTTCACCGCTTGTTGGTATTATTGGCGCAATGCAAGCAGCTCAGGCCTTACAAATGCTGATTGGATTTGGCGAGCCCTTGGTGGGAAGGATGCTGTTATGGAATGCACGCGCCACCCAAATTGATGAAATACGCCTTACCCGTAATACTCAATGCCCAGTTTGTGGCAAAAAAGACTAAGCGAACAAGTTTTCTAAGGCCTCGGCTTGCGCTACAGGCTCAATCGCCTCTAATACTTGAGAGATCCGCGACTGAAGTACGCCAACATTGGCCCTCAAAATTTCCCGCTTAACGAGCAATAGCTGACTAAAGTGCATCGAGAAATCCGTTAATCCTAAAGCTAGTAATAACTTAGTCAATGAAGGGTCACCAGCCATCTCGCCACATATCGCAATGGGAACATTAGCGCGTTTGGCCTGCCCAATAATATTGGCCAATAAAATCAGAATCGCCGGATGCAAGGGATCATATAAATGCGCAACCGCATGATCAGCCCGGTCAATTGCCAGCGTGTACTGAATTAAATCATTTGTACCAATGGATAAGAAATCAAAACGATTAATAAACAACGGTAGCACTAAAGCCGCCGCCGGAATTTCAATCATCGCGCCCACTTGAATACTGGGATTAAACGCCTGGCCACGTTGGTGCAATTGCTGCTTCGCTTTTTCAATCAAGCGTAAGGTTTCATCAATCTCTTTGGCATGCGCTAGCATCGGAATCATGATCCGCGCCTGACCGTGAGCAGAGGCTCGTAAGATTGCCCTAAGTTGTGTCAAGAAAATTTCTGGCTCTGTTAAAGACCAACGAATAGCGCGCAAACCTAAAGGTGAAGTGCCCGTCTGAGAAAGATCAGCTCCCGCACCCAAGGCCTTGTCGGCCCCAACATCTATAGTACGGATGTTCACCGGCAAGCCATGCATCAAATCAACCACGCGACGATATTCGTGATACTGCTGCTCTTCATCTGGTAACGCTTGATTGCGGTCCATGAATAAGAATTCAGAACGAAATAAACCCACCCCTACCGCACCAAGCTCTACAGCATGAGTAGCATCATCAGGTAATTCAATATTGGCAAAAAGCTCTATCGATACACCATCGGTAGTACAGGTTCTCGAAAACTTGAGCTGCTGTAATTTCCGAGTTTCTTCAATGGCTTGTTCTTGAAGCAAACGATACTCTGATAACAATTGTTCGTCCGGAGCAACGACGACGACACCATGCTCACCATCGATAACCAACCAGTCGCCATGACGAATCATTTCACTGGCATGCCGCACACCTACAACCGCAGGTATTTCCATGCTTCGCGCAACAATAGCAGTGTGCGATGTTTTTCCGCCCAAATCAGTTACAAAACCTGTAAACGCATGATCTTTAAAACGGAGCATGTCATGTGGGGCAATGTCGTGCGCCACAATAATCGCTTCAATACCAGGCTCACCAAATGAAGAAAACTCGGGGCTCTCTAAGGAATTTTTTTCTTGAGTATTAAGTGCTTTTAGTACGCGCTCTGCCACTTGGCGAATATCATTTGCACGTTCTTTTAAATACGTATCCTCAATCTCTGAAAATTGCTCCAAAAGATCATTGAGCTCAGTTGTTAAAGCCCATGCAGCATTGAGACGTTGAGTGCGAATTAATTTTAGCGGCTTCTCTGCTAGCGCGGGATCCGCCAAGATCATTCCATGCACATCCAAAAATGCGGCCATTTCTTGAGGGGCATCTTTAGGCAATCCATGGCGCAACTGATTAAGCTCTAGTCGAACCTGCTCAAATGCATCTAAAAGCCTTTTGGCTTCAGCCTCTTCTTTTCCGGCCTCAATTAAATGATGGCTAACCTCTAGCGCTGCACGTGAAATGAGTACGGCTTTACCAATGGCAATGCCTTTCGATACTGGAATCCCATGCAGAGCAAAAGTCATCGTTATTCACCCTCACCAAAACGGTTATTAATCAACTCCGTTAAAGCTTGCATTGCCTCATCCGCCTTTTCGCCTACAGTCTCCAATGTCACCGTACTACCAAGTCCCGCCGCCAACATCATGACACCCATAATGCTCTTAGCGTTAATTTGACGCCCATTACGTGACAACAATATTTCACAAGGAAACTCAGTAGCCAGCTGCGAGAATTTTGCCGAGGCGCGTGCATGCAAACCCAATTTATTAATAATCTGAATTTCAGCTACTGGCATGTTGAAATCTATCCCCCTATATTTTCTGGATGTACTTTTGAACCCAAACGTAAAATCCCATTTTGACCACCTTGAAGCGCCTTATGGGCTAACTCCTCAAGATTTTCAGCTCGATGCGAGATGCAACGCATCAGCATAGGCAAGTTCAATCCAGCGAGAACCACTACTGGAGAATATAAGCCAGCAGCAGCCCCCATAGCCTCAAGCTTAGAGGCTACGTTTGCAGGAGTGGCGCCCATGACATCCGTGAGAATTAATACCCCATTACCAGTACTTACACCATTGGCTGCCTCAAGCACTCGATCAAAACTAACCTTCGTATCCTCATGCGGGGGTACATCGACTGCTCTTACACGCTCCGGTACAACCCCGAACGTATGCTCTGCGAAACTCAGCATGGCACTAGCGATCGGAGTGTGGGCAACGATAACAATTCCAGTCATATCTATGGCAATGCCTTTTCAAGAGCTTTTAACCAAAATTGGGGTACATCAAAGCCGCTTTGCTCTGTAATCTCTACAAAGCAGGTGGGACTAGTGACATTAATTTCAGTAACGTAACCGCCAATTAAATCTAAGCCAACTAAAAATAAACCGCGCTCATACAAAACTGGTGCCAACTCTTGGGCAACCCTCATTTCATCGTCAGTCAAAGGCATTGCAACGCCTTTGCCACCCGCAGCTAGATTGCCGCGAATCTCACTTCCCTGAGGGATACGTGCCAAAGCAAAAGGAACTACTTCCCCGCCAATAATGAGGACGCGCTTATCACCCTGCGCAATCTCCGGCAAGAAGCGCTGTGCCATCAATGTTCTGATACCGTTCTCACCCAATGTTTCCACAATACTGGCTAAATTTAGGCCGTCCGCACCGACTCTAAATACTCCCATACCCCCCATACCATCAAGAGGCTTAATCACAATATCGCGATGCTGATGATGAAAAACCTCAATAGCGCTTAACTCTCGCGTAACGATTGTTGGTGGAATAAGCTGAGGAAATTCCGTAATCGATAGCTTTTCAGAGTGATCACGTATGGCTGCTGGATTATTAAAGACTTTTGCGCCCTGCCTCCCGGCGGCTGACAGCAGCCAGGTGGTATTGAGATACTCAATATCAAATGGGGGGTCGGTACGCATCATAACTGCAGCAAAAGAATTCAGTGATCGAGCCTCAATTTCGCCGACCTCAAACCAAGAAGTTCCCGATGGCTTAATGACTAAACTCTGACAGTCGGCCACGACTAAGCTATCTCGCCATAAAATATTTTTGCTCTGACAGAACCACAAAAGATGCCCAGCCTCTTGTGCAACGCGCATCATTGCTAGGGTTGAATCTTTCTTAATCTTAAAAGATTCGAGCGGGTCGGCAATGAATAAAAAATCCATTTTTATCTACTTAGGTACGTGAACATTAGATTCATGCGGATTCTGCATTTGGGTCAGTACGCTCAAGCTCAAGTGATGCTGCAAGCAAAGCTAAACGAGCAACAACTCCATACAGATAAAAACGATTTGGAGCTGCGCTTCCAGGCTTAGCGCCTAAATCTGGCATTGAATTTTGCTCAAATGCTAAAGGCACAAAATGCATGCCCGGTGCATTCAAATTTTCATCTGGACCACGGTCGGTATGAACGCGGTAAAAGCCCCCAATGACATAACGATCAATCATGTATACCACTGGCTCAGCTACTGCTTCATTTACCTTTTCAAAGGTATATACACCTTCCTGAATCAACACATCGCTGACTTCTAAACCCTCTTTAACCACACTCATCTTATTGCGGTCTTTGCGATTTAAACCCTTAAGTTGTGCTGGGTCATTCACCGCCATTACACCCATACCATAGGTACCTGCATCAGCCTTAACAACAACATAAGGTTTCTCTTTTATGCCGTACTCACGATATTTTTTTGCGGTTTTCTTAAGTACTTGCTCTACCGCAGTTTGTAATTCATCTTCACCTTTGCGTTCATGAAAATTGATATTCGAGCAGCTAGTGAAGTAAGGATTAATCATCCATGGATCAATGTTGATAAATTTGGCAAACTTCTTCGCGACATCATCATATGCAGCAAAATGCGCTGACTTACGACGAACATGCCAACCAGCATGTAATCCCGGCAAAAGATATTGCTCGTGCAAATTTTCCAAAATTGGAGGAATGCCTGCAGATAAATCGTTATTTAACAAAATAGAGCAAGGGTCAAAATCTTTTAGCCCTAAGCGCTGTTTTTTTAGTCCGGTACGAGACAAGGGCTCCATCAAAAGACGGTTGCCATCTGGTAACTCAATCCAAGTAGGCTCTTTAATTTCATCAGACAGGGTACCAAGACGAACATGTAAACCAGCCTGACGCAAAATTGAAGAAAGGCGCGCAATATTTTGCAAGTAAAAGGTATTACGAGTATGGCGCTCCGGAATTAAAAGAAGATTTTTAGCCTCAGGGCAGATCTTCTCAATCGCAGCCATCGCGGCCTGCACTGCTAGTGGCAGCATTTGAGGGGACAAGTTATTAAAACCACCTGGGAAAAGGTTGGTATCCACTGGGGCTAACTTAAATCCAGAATTGCGTAAGTCTACCGAGCAATAAAAAGGCGGGGTATGTTCTTGCCATTCAAGCCTAAACCAGCGCTCAATGGTTGGGGTTGCTTCTAATACCTTGGACTCGAGATCGAGCAAGGGACCGCTAAGGGCAGTGATGAGATGTGGAACCATTTCACCATTGTAAGATTTTTAAAAGAAAGACGCGGAATCCTAGGATCCCGCGCTTAAAAACCAGGCAACTAACCAAAGTCGCCCGGTGAGGGGTAAATCTATTGATTAAGACTCGTAAGCGGACTCGCCATGTGAGCTGATGTCCAAACCTTCGCGCTCTTCATCTTCTTTGACACGTAAACCAATAACCATGTCAATCAATTTGAAGGCAATGAAAGAAACTACGCCAGACCAGATAACAGTAGTGATCACACCTTGAGCCTGAATCCATAATTGGCTGGAGATTGAGTAATCAGGAGTAACAGCGTTAGCGACATAATCCCAAACACCTGTGCCGCCCAAAGCTGGGTCAGCAAAAATGCCGGTTAACAATGCACCCAAAATACCACCTACGCCATGCACACCAAATACGTCCAAGCTGTCGTCTGAACCCAACATTTTCTTGAGGCCAGTAACACCCCACAAGCAAACTAAGCCAGCAGCTGCTCCGATTGCCAATGCACCCATTGGGCCAACAAAACCAGCAGCGGGAGTAATAGCAACCAAACCAGCTACGCAACCAGATGCGCCGCCCAACATGGATGGCTTACCTTTGTGAACCCATTCAGCGAATGACCAGCTCAACACTGCAGCAGCTGTTGCTAAATAAGTATTGACGAATGCCAAGCCTGCGCTACCGTTTGCTTCGAGTGCTGAACCAGCATTGAAACCAAACCAACCAAACCACAAGAGAGCAGCGCCGGTCATTACATAAACCATGTTGTGTGGCTTCATTGCTTCTTTGCCGTAGCCCAAACGCTTACCGATTACGAAAGAACCTACTAAACCAGCAATAGCAGCATTGATATGAACAACGGTACCGCCAGCAAAGTCAAGAACACCTTTTTGGAATAACCAACCAGCACGAGCTGTCATTGCATCAAGTGAAGCAGCATCTTTGATGTCATCAGGACCAGGCCAGAACCAAACCATGTGAGCGATTGGCAAGTAGCTGAATGTGAACCAAATAATCATAAATACCAAGATTGCAGAGAACTTAGCGCGCTCAGCAAAAGAGCCAATGATCAAGCAGCAAGTGATCGTAGCGAACACTGCTTGGAAAGCCATGAATACATACTCAGGAATAACAACACCCTTACTAAAGGTAGCCGCTACTGAGTCTGGAGTCATTCCACCCAAGAAGAGTCGATCTAATCCGCCAAAGAATGCCCCACCCTCAGTAAAGGCGATGCTATAGCCATAAAGCGCCCATAACACGGTAATTACTGAAAAGATCATGAAGCACTGCATACAGATAGACAAAATATTTTTGCTACGCGTCAAGCCACCGTAGAACAAAGCCAAACCAGGAAGTGTCATCAATAGCACTAAAGCTGTAGAAATCAACATCCAGGCGGTATCGCCTTTGTTAGGCACGGCAGCTGGAGCTGCGGGTGCAGCGGCGGCTGCAGAAGCTGCTGCTGGAGCAGAAGCTGCTGGTTTAGCATCATCAGCAAAAGCTGGTGAAGTAACCATAATGCCAGTTGTACCGATAGCCAAGGCCATCGCACTTCCAGCTAGGAGTTTTTTCATCCAAGTTAACATTTTGAACCTCTCTTTAAAGTGCTGACGCGCCGGTTTCACCGGTGCGAATACGAATGACGTGCTCAACTGGGGAGACAAAAATCTTGCCATCACCAATCTTGCCAGTACGCGCGGCTTTTTCAATTGCTTCAATCGCACGCTCCAAGATGCCGTCTTCAACAGCAGCTTCGATTTTTACCTTCGGTAAAAAATCAACAACATACTCGGCACCGCGATACAACTCGGTGTGACCTTTTTGACGACCAAAGCCTTTAACTTCAGTGACGGTGATGCCCGAAACTCCCACTTCTGAGAGAGCTTCGCGCACTTCGTCAAGCTTGAAGGGCTTGATGATTGCGGTAATTAATTTCATACTTTTCTCCGTTCAGGGAAATAATTAAAAAGTTTTGGTTAAAGAAACTACGCCTGTGTTTCCACCTTGATTGCGGCCACCAGGAACGGTGTAAGCATATGCTCCATTACCCTGCTTAACATTAGTGCCAATGTAAGCCGCTGAAGCAGACAAGCCACCACCAAAATCTTTAGTCAAGCCAGCTTTCCAATCTGCATAACTAAGTGATGGGGCACCAGCTACGTAATATTGACCTTGAATTTTTTGATATCCAACGTGACCATTTAGGGTGATTCCGTAAAAACCAGTATCGTAGTTAGCTGTTAAATCTGGGTAGTAGGATCCTGTGCTTCCATAGTTACCAAATGTGTTGCTTAATGCGTAAGAAAATTTCACAAAACCTGTAACTGGGCCAACTGTGAAATTTTGAGCCGCATAGATTTCAGTGGTATTTGGATTGGCATAAATTGATGTACTAATATGGCCGCTTGTTGGGTAGTAGTATTGTAAGAAACCTACATCTGAAGCAAAACCTTCACCGATCAATTCCTTTTTAAAGCCGCCATAAATGTCCATCTCAATTGGCGCGCTCGTTGCCATTTGAGCATCGGAAACCCAGCTAATTGAGGAGTTCCAGTTACCAATGTAGAAACCGCTTTCGTGGGCATAATCAAAGCCACCTTGTACGGCAGGCTTGTAGTTAGACTGTGTCAAACCACGGTATGTATAGTTGTTAGTTACAGTAACGTTAGCAGTAATAGGGCTAACTTCAGGTGCTGCAGCTGCATCGGCCGCCGCTTCTTCAGCAAACGCTGACATAGATCCTAAGCCAGTCAACAAACCAACGACGACGGCAGAGATTG